>Ga0316190_10002069_pt1 | contig 14639 bp, 18 predicted proteins | sample Eddworburrow2_MG_FD_204929 | JGI IMG/M metagenome (GOLD analysis project Ga0316190, IMG submission 204929) | Coastal sediment microbial communities from Maine, United States - Eddy worm burrow 2 | ecosystem: Environmental > Aquatic > Marine > Coastal > Sediment | place: USA: Maine | collected... | reverse complement strand
GATGGTGGTGTCTTCGGTTCCCAGTTGGGTGGCGAGGGCATCGGCGTAGCTGTCGATGTCTTCGGGGGCGGGGGCTGGTTCTTCGAGGAGGTCTTCCGTTACTTCTTCGATGGGTTCGATGGCGGTCGGATCGGAGCGACCGAAAGCCTCGGCCGCTTCTTGAAGTATTGCTTCGGCCTGTTCATCCTGACCAGCGAGGTCGTGCAGTTCGCTATAGACCCCGGGGGAGGAATCCATATCCACGACCCCGAAGTCGTCCTCGCTCTCCGGTTCTTCCTCGCCCGGCATCTCAAAGCGGTCTTCAGCGAAAGGAACTCGAGCGGATTCCGGGGTGGCCAGCTCGGCAATCGAAGCTTCGATGTCGATCGGGGGCAAGGATTGGTCGTCGTCTGCTAGATCGCCGTCTTCTGCCGCCATTGCATCTTCCGTATGAAAGACGGTGGAGGGCTCTCCTTCAGCATCGGTATCGATGATCATCCACGAAGGCGGTTCTTCCGGTAGGTCATCATCAACGGCGGCCTGGTCGAGAGTGGGATAGACGGGCACGCCGATTGGTTCGCCGTCAATCAGATCGGATGGGGGAGCTTCCTCAGCGGGGGCCTCATCGGCAAGTGGAGGCTCTTCATCCTGGGATGGTTTCTCGTCGGCCTCGTCGATTGGCTCTGATGCATTCCCCTGGACGGAGCTGACGACGCTCTGAGCGGCGGCAATCATCTGCGAAAGCGGGGTACGCGATGGAGCTTTGAAGGTGTATTCGTCTTCTTGGTTCTCCGAGGTTTCTTCTTCTGCCTCGTGCACCTCGTCTACGCCGGCCTCGTCGCCCGCTGCCATGGGCTCCACGTCTTCAGGAGTTGCCGACCATCCGTCGCCGTCGTCCCCGTCTTCACCAAGATCGACCCCGTTTTCCAGATCAGACTCGACAACGTACCCATCTTCCGGCTCGGGTTCCTCCTCAGGACCTATTCCGACCTCGTGATGGGGCGGTGATGTCTCATCTTCCTGCCGCGCGACTTCGATCTCGGTTTCTTCAGAATCCTCGATAGGCAGACCCCAGGGATCGCCTGCAGTAAAGTCGTTGTCTCCCACGTTTCCTCCGCCTGCGAGGATACCCTATACCCAGCCAAGACAGGTCCTTTCCCCTATGAAGATCTCGATCGTCACGCTCTTCCCAGATTTCTTTGCCTCGCCGCTGACCGTCAGCGTGGTCGGACGCGCGCAGGAAGCAGGCCTTCTCGAGATTTCGCTCGTCGATCTGCGCAGCTTCGGTCTAGGTGGCTACCGGCAGGTTGACGATGCCCCCTATGGGGGAGGTCCGGGAATGGTGCTCATGGTCGAACCTGTGGCTGCTGCACTCGAGTCGGTGGGCGACGGCCGCCGGATCCTTCTCACACCGGGCGGCACCCCACTCGACCAGAAGACCCTTGATCGATGGGCGGCCGAACCGCATCTCACTTTCGTCTGCGGCCGATACGAGGGAGTGGATGAGCGGGTAGCCGAACACCTGGTGCACGAACAGGTTTCGTTAGGCGATTTTGTCCTGGCGGGAGGAGAGGCGGCCGCCCTGGCCGCGGTCGAAGGAGTTGCGCGGCTGCTGCCCGGCGTGCTCGGCAATCCCGAGTCGATCGGATCGGAGTCCTTTCGCGATGGACTTCTCGAAGAACCGCATTACACGCGGCCGGCAGAGTTTCGGGGATGGCGTGTTCCGGATGTGCTCATCTCCGGAGATCACGCCAGAGTCGATGCGTGGCGGCAAGAACAGCGTTTGCGTCGCACCAAAGAGCGCCGTCCCGACCTCGCGGAAAACGGCTCAGAAGAGATCGATTAGCAACCGCCCACCGGAGTGGTACAATCGTTGCCGGCCGGACGCCTCTGCCGTGCGGCTTCCCGCGAAGGAGTTCCCGAATGAACAAGCTCGATCAACTTGAAAGCGCGTACGTGCGCGACGACCTGCCGGATTTCAAGGCAGGCGACACGGTGCGTGTGCATGTACGGGTTGTCGAGGGCGGGCGGGAGCGGGTCCAGCTCTTCGAAGGCGTCGTCATCGCCAGGAAGGGCGGCGGAGTGAACGACACGTGCACCGTGAGGAAGATCAGCTTCGGCGTCGGTGTTGAGAGAGTATTTCCGGTCCATGCCCCGATTATTCAGAAGATCGAAGTTGTCCGGAAGGGTGATGTGCGGCGGGCCAAGCTGTACTACCTCCGTGACCGGGTCGGCAAAGCTGCCCGTATCAAAGAACAGCGCTAAGGGCGGCAGGCTCTTCGAGCCCGTGCCGAAATGAGCGAACCGTCCACACCGCCCGACCCAGACGAATTCGCGTCTGGCGTCCCTTCACCGGAACCGCCGGCCAAGAAAAAGAATTCGAAGCTCTCCTTCCTCGTCGAACTGCCGATCCTGGTTCTGGTTGCTCTCGTGGTGGCCGTGCTCATCAAGACCTTCCTGGTGCAGGCATTCTGGATTCCTTCTGGATCGATGATCCACACGTTGGAAATCAACGACCGGGTTCTCGTCAACAAGCTGAGCTACGTCTTCGGTGAACCCGAACAAGGCGACGTCATAGTGTTCGACCCGCCCTTCGGAGTCGAAGAAGAGGCCGAGCCTTTGCTGCAAGCCATGGTTCGTAGTGTGGCTGAGTCGTTGGGTCTGCAAACACCTGCCGTCGAGGACCTGATCAAACGAGTGATCGCCGTCGGGGGCCAGGAACTCGAAGTCAAGGACAATCAGGTGTTGATCGACGGTCTACCGCTGGTCGAGCCGTATCTGGACGATTCGGCGCTCATGCCCGACTTCGGCCCGGTGGAGGTTCCCATCGGGACGGTGTTCGTGATGGGCGACAATCGGCCCCGCAGCCAAGACAGCCGGCGCTTTGGTCCGATCGACGTCGATTCGATCGTCGGCCGGGCTTTTGTTCGGGTATGGCCCTTCGATCGTTGGGGCGGCCTGTAGCGCTTCCGATAGTTTGGTGTCACACCAACGGGTTAGAACTGGACACGGTCTCGAACGGAAACGAGAAGAAGCTCAGCCGGATGGTTATGATCGCCGATACCAAGAGAGAACGCGCGTTAGTCGATCGAGAGCGACGAAATGAACGAAGAAGACCTCGAACGATACGAGTCTGAAGTCGAGCTTCAGATCTACAAGGAATACCGGGATGTGCTCCCCATGTTCCGCTATGTCGTTGAGACCGAGCGTCGCTTCTACTTGGCCAATCGCGTCACGCTGAACAAGCACCAGGAAGACGGTTCGGTGCACTTCGAGGTCGAGCTAGAGGATGCCTGGGTATGGGACATGTACCGGCCGGCCCGATTCCTGCAGAAGGTTCGGGTGCTCACTTTCAGAGACGTCAACATCGAGGAATTGGAACCGGGCGTCCAGCTCTGAATCGTCGGCAACTTGCAGCAACCGGGGAGTCGCTCGCTGCTCAGTTCCTCAGTCGCCGCCGGGCCAGCATTGTCGCCCGCAATGTACGGGTGGGGCGCGGTGAAATCGACCTCGTGATCGCCCTGGGGGGACAGCGCATAGCCGTCGAAGTCAAGACGGTTCAAACCGGGGGGCTCGATGACCCGGCGTATGCTTTCACCCCTGCCAAAGCAGCTCAGGTCCGTTTCCTCGCCAACCGGCTGGGGATTCCCCGAGTCGACCTGGTCGCCGTTGCTATCCGGCCGTCGGGTATCGATATCCGCTGGATTCCGCAGGTTGCCTGAGATAACTCAGCGAAGAGGACTTCGGCGGCGGCGCTGCTCCTTGAACCAGCACCCATGATGCCAATGTCTGCGCAGGTCGGGTTCGTGCTCCGGGATAACGACCAGGTGAAAGGTTCCCGCTTCAATGAAGCCGTTGCAGCCCGGGCACGCATAACGTTTGCGCGCCGCGTAAGGTTGGACCGGGCTGACGATCTCGTTTAGTTGGAAAGAACTGCCCATACCACTGCCGCTAGCGCTGCCGCGAGTGCGGCGACCATCATGGCCAGATCGAACAGAGTTCTGCGCTGTTGTCGAAACGGGTTCAGTCCCATGGCGGCCATGGTATTGGCTCTACCTTTTTGGACCGGCTTTTCCGGCTGGATTTCATCGAGGGAGCACGCCGGCTATCGGGTCTCCTACGCTTGTTCCATGTTCATCATTGAAGACACTGACTTGATCCGAACGATCACCATCAACCGTCCCGAGCGAAAGAATGCCATTCCTCCGGACGGATGGAATCGCCTCAGAGACGCGCTCTTGGACTTCGAATCTTCACACAATCGTGTGCTGATCATTACGGGGGCGGGCGGAGCTTTCTGTTCGGGGGCCGATTTGTCGCCGGATCCTGAAGACTTGGCGGCGTTGCAGACCGGCGCCGGACGATATGAGCGTATGAGAAACGTCGGGTTGGCTGCGGAAACGTTGCACCGGATCACCAAGCCGACCATCGCAGCCGTTGACGGTGTTGCCGCCGGTGCTGGTTTGAGCCTCGCCCTCGGGTGTGACGTCGTCGTGGCAACCACTCTGGCCCGGTTCTCGGCCGTCTTCGTGCGAAGAGGGCTCGTCGTGGATTTCGGAGGCACATGGCTGCTGCCCCGTTTGGTTGGTCTGCAACATGCCAAAGAGCTGGCTCTGTCCGGGCGGACGGTTTCGGCCGAGGAAGCTCTGCAGATGGGAATGGTTGCCCGGCTGGTGCCACCGGGAGAGGTCGTGACGGGTGCTCGCGCGATGGCGGAGGGTTTCCTCGAGGGTGGGCCACTCGCTCAGGCGATGATCAAGACCGGTATGAACCAATCCTGGGAGATGTCCTTCGGTGAGGCGTTGACCTACGAGGCGAATGCCCAGGCCGTGTGTCTCGGTTCGGAGGACGCGGCGGAGGGGATAAGCGCGTTCCTCCAAAGACGGCCACCCTCCTTCAAAGGTCGGTAAACACCGGAACGGCGTTCCCAGTTTCTCGCCAAGGTCGGTCGGCCGATTCGGCGACCGGATTCTTGGGGACCGGGTCAGTCCACGTGGCCGGGCGCGCGCGGGATCTCCGCAAAGGCCGATCGGCGATTTGCGACGATCTCAGCCGCGATCTGATCGAGCGAGTCGATCAACCAGAGATGGGCGGCCTCGCCCTCACGGAAATCGGCCTTGGCCATGCCCTGAATGCGCCCCTGGGTCTGCAACTGTTTCACCTGCCGGAAATTGTTGCTCGGTTCGGTTGTGTAGACCCCGAGCGTCTTGCCGCCCTGACGGTTGAGAATGGAGAACACCGGGACGTCACTCGGACCGTCCGCGATGTAAATCATGTTCCTGATCGGGACCCGGCGTTGCTCTTCCGCCATCAGCGCATTCACGTCGATTCCGGCATTGCGGTTGACGCCCTTGTTGATCTCAAACACCGCCCGTGTCTTGGACGTGTTGTCGATCGTGTAACCGAGCATGCTGATCGGATGAGCCTCGTCTTCGATGGCAAGCGTCTCGAGGTATCCGGGCATGGCTGGTCGTTCGATGAAATCGTTCGCCCAGATGCCGTCGATGATTCCTCCAATCGGACTTCCTTCGATCATCGTTCGGATGCCGGTCGAAACGACGTAGTGCTCAACATCGATGCCCTCGTGGGCGTAGTCGGGGTTCTCAGCTACGTGACTCTTGGTGGCTGCGAAGAATTCGGGGATCCCCGGGCTCATCACAAGCTCTGCTCCCAGTTCCCGGAGACGCCGCCGGGTCAGTTGAGGGAATTTGCCTTCTTTGACGTAGGTCAGGATGTGTCCGAGGTAGGCCGAGTCGCGGGCGATGGCGATGCCCCGCTCCTGGTAGTAGCCGACAAGACCATCGACCTCCGTCCAGAAGTGCGAAGGGTCAACCCCGTACGCCTCAAAGAGAGGGTCCTGCTGGTTGCCGGGAATCAGGGTCTTATCGAAATCCCAAATGAAGGCGATGGTGGTCTGCGTGTACAGCGGGGCGGGCATCTCACGGGAGCTCGGGTCGACCGAAGAGAACGCCGCTTCCAGATTCCCACCACGGCTGCAAGGTGACATCAATCCCTCGCAGATGGCGATGGGCGGATCCCAGAAGCTCGGTCGGAACCAGTGCCCACACGTCCCAGCCGGCCCGGGAGAAACTGTCGAACGTGGCCGGATACAGGGAAAGGTCGGCTTCGTGAGGTATCGCCACCTCGATACGGTTTTCGGCCCGGGCAACAATGCCGTTGAGTCGGCCACCCGGGATCCGGCCGTCCCGCAGTTCGACGGCATCGATGGTTTCGACCGTGATTCGTCGAGCCGTGTAGGCCTGAACGCATGCGGCCAGCACGATCTCAACATCAGTGATTTCGGTTTGCATCGCCAGCGCCAAGTGCCCCTCCGGTTTCGCCGTAGTTACATCAGTGTAGTTTGACCCGGCCCCGGCCTCAAAGACCTAGTCACTGCGAGGGGAAGAGGAACCACTCTCGATTTCTGAGTTGGTGGTGCCGATATGGACTGCAAGACAAAGGAGTGGCAGGTATGGCCGAAAAACGGAAGAGTTGCGGGACCAACCATCGTTTCCACGAACACAGCATTGGCGCCGGTTTGACCAGGAAGATCTGCACAGGATGCGGGTTGCTCCAGATCGGTCAAGGCCGAAGATCCGTTTTGGGCGAGAACCCGTGGGAGGGCACGTCTCCAGCCCTCTTCGTTCAAGCCGGCTGAGGCCACACGCGCCGGTACAGGCTCTGGCCTCGTGTTGGCTCGTCGTCTCCAATGCGATGGTGTTCCTCTGCAGTGCCGTGATCATTGAGTATCTGTCCTGCCTGTCATTCCGACCGAACTGTCCTCCACGGGCGGATCTCGGGAGTCGCCCGTTTCGGACCGCAGCATTGAGATTCGGCCTCGTTCGCCGTCTTTCGTGCCGAACGCGATGATTACCACTTTCCATTTCCTCGAGCATGTTGACGATGTCGAGGCCGTCCCGACTTCTTTGCGAGAACTGCTTGTCCCGGCGGCGATCTCATTGTGTAGGTGCCAAACCTGGATAGCCGGCAAACGAGATTGCCCGGTGGGCAGGCCTCGACGTCCCGCGTTACATCGTTGATTTCACCCACGCTGAACCTGGATCATCCCAGGGCCCTGCTTGAGCCGGAGACAGCTTTCCTGTCACACCCGGGGCGTACGTTCGTCCCATGTTCGCCGCAATCACATCTGTAGCGCTGGTCGGCGTTGAACCCCGCCCGGTTCGAGTTGAAGTCCACGTTGGCAGCCAGGAAACGAAGTTCATGCTCGTCGGTCTGCCCGACACCGCGGTGCGAGAGGCAAAGGACCGGGTTCGGGCCGCCATGGCATCGTCCGGCTACCACTTTCCTAGCCGCCGGGTGACCGTCAATCTGGCCCCGGCCGACTTGCCCAAGGCAGGATCGGCCTACGACCTGCCCATTGCGCTCGGCGTGCTGGCTGCCTCGGGAGCCGTCCCCTACGCGGTCACCCAGGTCGTTGCCCTCGGCGAGCTGGCGCTGGATGGATCCGTGCGTGAAGCACGAGGCGGATTGGCGGCCGGGTTCGTGGCCCGGGACATGAAAGCTCCGTGCATTCTTGCGGGAATAGCTGCCGGTCAAGCCTCCCTGGTCAAAGGTGCGATGGTGCGCAGCATCGGATCCTTGAGCGAGGCGATCTCGGTGGCGCTCGGGGAGAGCCCGGGAGGCCTGGTTCCGGATCTGACCGACCAGCTCATCGAACCGGAGGTCGATCTCGCCGAGGTGCGGGGACAGTCTTATGCTCGTCGTGCCCTCGAGGTAGCCGCCGCAGGAGGTCATCATCTTCTGTTGTCCGGTCCGCCCGGCTCCGGGAAAACGATGCTGGCTCGGTGCTTGCCAGGCGTCCTGCCCCGGCTGAGTGATGATGAGCGGCTGCAAGTGGCCAAGATATGGTCGGCTGCCGGTCGACACAACGTTCCACCAGCCACTCCGCCTTTCTGCGCTCCTCACCACTCGGCAACCACTCCTGCAATCGTGGGTGGAGGAAGCGGAATGCCCGTTCCGGGCGAAGTGAGCCTTGCGCATCGGGGCGTGCTGTTTCTCGATGAGTTCGGAGAGTTCCCACAACCGGTGCTCGAGGCGCTGCGTCAACCAGTTGAATCGGGATACGTGGCGATCGCTCGCAAGGGAATCTCAGTCACGTTTCCTGCCGCCATCCAACTCATCGCGGCAACCAACCCCTGTCCGTGCGGTTTCAGCGGCGATCCGGTCAAACCGTGCCGGTGCACACCTCGGGCAGTGGATCGATACCATCGAAAGCTGTCCGGCCCTCTCATTGACCGGTTCGATGTACGAGTGGTCGTCGGTCGGCCGGACCGGAGCGGCCTGGTTGGCCCCCCCGGCGAATCGAGCGAGGCAGTTCGTTTGCGAGTGGAATCTGCCCGGGCTGCGCAAGCGGAGCGTGGTTCCCTGAATCGATCGCTTGGCCGTGCTCAGCTCGACGCCCTCGCCTGGGAGCCGGAGGCGGTCCGGCTGTTTCACGCCGCGGTAGAACGGTTCGCCGTCACGGGCCGCGGCTACGACCGGGTCCGAAGGGTGGCTCGCACCATCGCCGATCTCGACGGGTCGGGCGCGGTGGGAGAAGCCCATGCCGCAGAGGCGCTTGGTTTTCGGGGGGACTGGTGAATCCGGACGAGCTTCTCTGCCTGGCCTTCGTTGGTATGCACCCGGACCGTCGACGCCAGCTCGTCGCAACCTATGGCGGGGTAGGGGGAGTTCTGCGGGGGGTCCGAGAGGGAAGGGTCGACGTGCCGGAGCGGGCCCGGCTGGCAGCCCTGGTTGATCCCGTTGCCCGCCGAGCCGAACTTGCTGCGATCGGGGTCAGCATCGTCATGCGGGGCGACGTCGAGTTCCCCGAGCACCTGGCCGAGCTGCCCGATGCCCCGGACCTGCTCTTTGTGAAGGGCACGATGGCCTCCGACCGCGGAGTCGCAGTAGTTGGATCGCGGAAAGCGACCTCATACGGTCTTGGCCTGGCTCGCGCCTACGGAGCTGCGCTTGCGTCGTCGGGATGGCTGGTCATCAGCGGACTGGCGCGAGGAATCGACGGTGCCGCCCACCAAGGTACGGTGGAGGTCGGGGGACGGGGTGCCGCGATCTTGGGGTGCGGCTTAGACGTGTGGTATCCGCCGGAACATCGCGGTCTCGGACAAGGCCTGCTCGATTCAGGTGGGTGCATTGTCAGCGAATACCCGCCTGGTGCGCCCCCGCTCGGCTGGCGCTTCCCACCCCGCAACCGGATCATCTCGGGTCTTTCGGCTGCAGTAGTTGTGGTTGAAGCTGCCCGACATGGGGGAGCGTTGATCACCGCCCGCCGTGCCGTCGAACAGGGTCGCGAAGTGCTGGCTACCCCCGGTGACGTCGGCAGGTCGACCTCGGAGGGCTGCAACCTGCTCATACGCGACGGAGCCATTCCGGTGCTCGGTCCGGAAGACCTGGTCGAGGCGATTTCCCTCATCCTCGGCCCGCCGCCGGTTCCGAGTGAGCCGGTCGCATTGGTTGACGCATTGGTTGACGCTCTGGGGCCTGTGGGTCGAACCGTCGATTCGCTGGCGGGCACGCTCGCCCTCCCGGTATCCGAGGTGCTCGCCCACGTCGTCCGGCTGGAAACGCGTGGCATCGTAGTGCAATCCGGCGGGGTCGTTTCACGACGCAGAGGGCCATCTCCTGCCATCGGCATGGACCGCACACGTGCGGGAGAAAGCGAGGAACGTTGACCAAGCGGTTCGATCCGGCAAGGATGAGCAAATGCGATCGCTTCCCGACCTCCCCTCCTGGGCACGCCTGCCCGTCGAGGAGTTCCTCGTTCGGCAGGGTTCGCAGCGCAATCTGTCTCCCCACTCGCTGGCTGCCTATCGCCGCGACTTGAGCCAATTCCTGGCTTTTTGCGATCGGGCCGGGGTCGGCCGCACACAGGACGTGGATCGCCTCCTGGTGCGGAGGTTCGTCGCGTACCTCGACACGCTCGGCTACGCGCGGCGGTCGATCTCCAGGAAGACCTCAGCCGTACGGGTCTTCTTCTCCGACCAAGCTCGCCGTGGAGAGATTCTCCTCAATCCCGCCGATCAGGTCGCTCGTCCCCGTCGGCCGAAGACTCTTCCGCACGCCCTTCCGCAGCGCACGGTTCGAGATCTACTTGATTCGATCCAGGGCTCGGAGCCGCTTGAACTTCGCGATCGGGCGATCCTCGAATTCTTGTACGCCACCGGGGTTCGTGTCGCAGAACTGGCAGCCCTGCGAATCGGAGAAGTCCGCGATCAGGAGTTCGTGCGAGTGGCAGGCAAAGGGAATAGACAGCGCACCGTTCCGCTCGGTAAACCTGCCCGGGATGCAGTCGACCGATACCTGGCGTCTGGCAGACCGGTGCTGGCCGGACCGGCGGCCGGCGATTACCTGTGGGTGGGGGCGCGGGGCGGTCCGATGGGAACGCGCAACCTCCGGCGAGTCGTCCAAAACAGGTCGGCTACCTTCCCCCACGCGTTCCGTCACTCGTTCGCTACGCATCTCCTGGAAGGAGGGGCCGACTTGCGGGCCGTACAAGAATTACTCGGACACGTTGAACTAGCCACCACGCAGATTTACACTGCTGTAACTCGCGATCATCTCAGGTCAACATATGAACGAAGCCATCCGCGAGCCTGAAGACGCCGCGGAGCGACATGTCCGCGAGCTGTGGGAAAGGTTCAAGGCAACAGGGGACGAGAAAGCCCGAGAGGGTTTGATCCTCCAGTATTCGCCGCTCGTCAAGTTCGTCGCGGGTCGAGTCGGCGTTGGTTTGCCTCGCAACGTCGAGCAATCCGATCTGGTCTCCTATGGCATCTTCGGTCTTATCGACGCGATCGACAAGTTCGATCTCGAGCGGGGTATCAAATTCGAGACGTATGCCATTAGCCGCGTCAAAGGAGCCATTCTCGATGAGTTGCGGGCTCTCGACTGGGTGCCACGTTCGGTGCGCGCCCGGGCCAGAGAGATCGAGCGATCAATGGCCGAGCTGGAACACAAGCTGCACCGGAGTCCCACCGAAGAGGAGCTGGCTGCGAAGGTAGATATGCCACTCGAGCAGCTGCTCGATGCCCTGGCGGAGATGTCGACCCTCGGGCTCGTGGCGCTTGACGAGTTGCTTTCACCCGACAGGAATTCCGCCGCCGTCGGCGACCTCGTGCCAGACCGGAAAGGGACCAACCCGGAAGCTGCTTTTCAGATCGAAGAAATGAAGCGCGTTCTCGCCGATGCGGTCAATCGTCTGCCGGAACGGGAGCGGTTGGTCGTGACCCTCTACTACTACGAAGGCCTGACCTTGGCTGAGATCGGCAGCGTGTTGGGAGTGACAGAATCGCGCGTTTGCCAGATCCACACCAAGTCGGTAATGAGCTTGCGAAATCGCATGACAGAGCCTTCATTCCGGTAGCACCGGTCCCACTTCGATCTCTCGCGCCGGTACTGGTACACTTCCGCCCCAATTCGCACGCTCACTGCATCCTCCCATCGGTCGGGACGCTTAGCGCGTTCTGCGGGAAGTGGCCTCACGGCCGCACGCACGTTTCTCGTGCCAGGGTGAGCGGAGGAACAACCGAACAAAGGAGAGAGCAGTGGCAGCAGTCACCATGAAACAGCTGCTGGAGGCGGGTGTCCATTTCGGGCACCAGACCCGCAGATGGAACCCCAAGATGGAGCCGTATATCTACGGCGAACGAAACGGGATCCACATCGTCGATCTCAGGCAAACCCTGGAGCAGGTTCAACGAGCGTACGATTTCGTTCGCGACACCGTGGCAGCCGGCGGGGCCGTGCTGTTCGTTGGGACGAAGAAGCAGGCATCGGGGGCAATCCAGGACGCCGCCGAGCAAGCACAGATGCCCTACGTGAATTTCCGTTGGCTGGGTGGGATGCTCACCAACTTCTCGACGATTCAGAAACGCATCTACTACATGAAGGAACTCGAGGCGATGGAGGCCTCGGGGGAGATGGCGCTCCGTCCGAAGAAGGAGCGGCTCCGCTTGCGGCGTGAATTGGAGAAGCTGCAACGGGTCCTGGGCGGGGTTCAGGCGATGACCTCACTTCCGGATATCCTTTTCACGATCGATCTCAACAACGAGCAGATCGCGTTGCGAGAGGCGGCCCGTCTCAAGATTCCGGTGGTGGCTCTCGTCGACACGAACTGCGATCCGGATCTCATCGATGTCGTTATCCCCGGCAACGATGATGCAATCCGCTCTGCGCACCTCGTGGCTTCGGTTATCGCTGCTGCTTGTCAGGAAGGCCGCGAGATTGCCCTCAAGGGCGCGACCCCTGCCGAGCCCGGTACCGAGGAGTAGGAGACATCGTGAGCGATTTCACGGCACAGGACGTGCAGAAGCTACGCAAAGACACCAACGTCGGAATGATGGACGCCAAGAAGGCGCTCGCCGAAATGGGCGGCGACTACCAGAAGGCGAAGGACTACCTCCGTGAGAAGGGTCTGGCCGACGCCAAAAAACGCGCCGATCGGGACGCCAACCAGGGAACCATCGGAATGTATGTCCATCATCAGTTCGAACGGCCCGTCATGGGAGTGATTGTCGAATTGTCGAGCGAAACGGACTTTGTTGCCAAGAGTCCCGAATTTCAGGAGGTCGCAGACGACGTCGCCATGCACATTGCTGCTGCCGCGCCGCGGTGGGTTTCCAAAGAAGCGGTTCCCGCCGATGCGCTCGACAAGGAACGCGACATGATTGCCCGCCAGGCCGTCAACGAAGGCAAACCCGAAACCATCATCCCGAGGATTGTCGAGGGGAAGGTCAACTCCTTTTATCAGGACTTCGTTCTCTACGAGCAAGAATTCGTCAACACCGAGAAATTCGATGGGACCGTCGGCGAGCTTGTTGCGCGACTAGCTGCCAAGATGGGAGAGAACATCGGCGTCAAGCGGTTCGCCAGGATCGCAGTAGGTGAGCAGGAGGATTGAAGCAGACCTACGGAGAGGAGTCAGGGCCATGTACCGACGGGTCGTACTGAAGCTCTCGGGTGAGTCTTTTGCCGATCCGGATCTCGGATATGGCATCGATCCTCTCACTGTGAAGAGAGTCGCCACTGAGATAGTCGAAGCGCACTCGGGTGGTGTTGAAATAGCCGTGGTGGTCGGCGGCGGCAACATTTTTCGAGGTGTTTCGTCCGCGGCGGCTGGCATGGATGCCGCCAGCGCCGACTACATGGGGATGCTGGCCACCGTGATCAACGCGCTTGCACTTCGTGATGCGTTGGAGAAGGCCGGCGTGCCGAGCCGGGTGCAGAGCGCCATCACCATGCAGCAGCTGGCCGAGCCGTATATCCGTCTCCGGGCCATTCGGCATCTGGAGAAGGGACGGGTGGTGATCTTCGCGGCCGGTACCGGCAATCCTTTTTTCACGACCGACACAGCGGCGGCCCTGCGGGCCGTGGAAATCAGTGCGGAGGTCGTTCTCAAAGCCACCCGAGTGGACGGTGTCTATGACGACGATCCGTACACCAACCCGGCGGCCAAGATGTTCGACCAACTGACCTATATGGAGGTTCTCGCCCAGGGTCTCAAGGTCATGGATTCGACCGCAATTACCATGTGCAGAGAGCATGATTTGCCCATCGTTGTCTTCAATATCAGCACCCACGGCAATATCGTGAAAGCGGTCCAGGGCGAACGCATTGGTACCCTGGTGCACTAACGGGAGAAGACCATGATCCAAGAATCCTTGGCCGACGCAATGCAGAAGATGGACTCGGCTGTCGAGCATGTGCAGGCGGAGTTCGGAACGATCCGCACCGGTCGAGCCAATCCTGGGATCCTGCACCGGGTCATGGTCGATTATTACGGCACACCAACCCCGCTGCAGCAGCTCGCTTCCTTCTCCGTGCCGGAGCCTCGCCTGCTCGTCGTTTCGCCCTACGACAAAGCATCGATGGGCAACGTCGAGAAGGCCATCAATGCCGCCGGGCTTGGATTGAATCCGGCGAGCGACGGGGTCGTGATCCGTTTGGCCTTTCCACCGCTCACCGAAGAGCGCCGCAAGGAACTGATCCGCGTGGTGCGGAACATGGCCGAGGACGGCCGGGTCGCAATCCGTAACATCCGCCGCCATATCAAGGACGACATCGAGGCTCTCGAGGGTGAGGTCTCCGAAGATGACATCCGGCGAGCGGAGAAGGAATTGCAGGACATTACCGACGAACATACTGCCCGTGTTGATGAGCTCTTGGAACATAAAGAGCAGGAGCTGCTCGAGGTGTGAATGTGGACGGAAGCGATGATCATCCCCACGATGGCGAAGAAGGCGGAGAGGTAGTCCCCTTCCCCGGTGGCCGCCACCCGTCGCAATGGCCGGGTGACGAACGATCGGATGACGAAGTCCCTGATGAGTCCGACCAGGCGGCCGGAGACTTCGAGCCGCTTCGAGAGGAGCTTCAGCCCGTCGCCGCCGATACGTACGATCTCGATGCTCGACGTGGTGGGCCTCCGGCGGATGACGACATCCCGTCCGAACCAACCGACCTCGAAGGGAAAATAGCCGAAGCCCTGGGCGAAGGGGAAGATTTCGAAGACTTCGTCACCGGGGCGAGCTCATTCGATGAATTCACCCGCGAGGACTATATCCGGGCAACCACACAGGAGTATCAGGGCCTGGCCGACGCCATCGCTGAGGCCGCAGGTGAGGAATTCGAAATGCAGGCAGTCG
>Ga0316190_10002068_pt1 | contig 14644 bp, 10 predicted proteins | sample Eddworburrow2_MG_FD_204929 | JGI IMG/M metagenome (GOLD analysis project Ga0316190, IMG submission 204929) | Coastal sediment microbial communities from Maine, United States - Eddy worm burrow 2 | ecosystem: Environmental > Aquatic > Marine > Coastal > Sediment | place: USA: Maine | collected... | reverse complement strand
TTGTAAAAAGGCTTCCTGTAGACATCTCTCTAAACGAATTAAAGTTGGGGCGAATATTAATGGAAAAAGATGTTTCTATTGATCAAAATGATATTTTAATAACACTGACTGATAACCAAATTATTGATGGGGAATTAGAGGGAGGAAGTTTGGGGATGTTAACAGCTACGCAGGATGTCTTTTTAAGCCGTGCTGCTTTTGATTTTGGGCAGGCGTTTTTTAAAGTAAGGGGCTACGACTCCCGAAATGGCAGTATATTAATAAATGGAGTCCTAATGAATAAACTACGTGATGGGAGGCCACAATGGAACAATTGGGGTGGTCTAAATGATGTATTAAGGAACCAGGATTTTTATTTAGGATTACAGGCATCTCCATATCGGTTTGGAGGCCTTCTGGGAATTACCAATATAGACACAAGACCATCAGGACTTCGCCCTGGATTTAGATTGTCTGGTTCCCTTTCTAACCGGACTTATTCCGGGCGTATTATGGCAAGTTATACCTCCAGGAGGACTAAGGGCAATTTTATCTATTCTCTTGCAGCCTCTAGAAGATGGGCAAAGGAAGGTTTTATAAACGGAACACTGTATGATGCCTTTTCCGTATATGGCGCAATGGAGTATCAATTCAATACTAATAATGGTTTACTTTTTACGGGAATTCTTTCTTCCAATCGCCGTGGCAGTTCCGCAGCTATAACCGAAGAGGTATATCACTTAGCCGGAAATAAGTACAATCCCTATTGGGGCTTTCAGAACGGATACTATCGCAATTCAAGGGAACGCAAAATTATGGAGCCCATAGTTATGCTTAACTATTACGGTAAATTTCGAAAACTTCGTGTCAATGCAGGAATTTCTTACCAATCTGGCACCTTTTCAAAAAGTAGAATAGGTTATTTTAATGCTCCTAATCCCGACCCCACCTATTTTAGATATTTACCTGGTTTTTACATAAACAGCCCAATTGGCGCAAATTTTTTAAATGCTAATCTGGCTAAAAAAGCTTTTTTGTTAAAACCTCAATTACAATGGGAAAATCTTTATAAAGCAAATTCTACGAACTCAGCGAATGGACTGGCCGCATATATTTTATATGACGATACTAGCTCGGATAAACAATTGACTCTAAATGCTACCTTTAATATTAAGCCTAATGACGTGATTTCTATAGACATGAATTTGTCTTTTAGGAACACTATATCCAATAATTTTGCTAAAATCAGTGATCTGTTAGGTGCAGATTATCATGCAGATAGAGATCCTTTTTCAGAAACCCGAAATGATGTAAATGGGCAATTAAAAAAGGGTAAGGGAGATACCTTTAATTATGATTATACTCTCAATTATCAAGTATTTGATGCTTTTGCCCAGATGAGTATGTTTAAAAGTAAATGGAACTTTTTTATAGCGGCTAACTATACCAATTCAAGGAACCAGAGAAATGGATATTTTTTAAATGAACGCTTCCCCGAAAATTCAATGGGAAAAAGTAAGCCCGTTCAATTCAGTAATTATGGGATTAAAGGCGGATTTACTTATAAATTTAATGGGAGACAATGGATTATTACAAATGGAATACTCTTAAATAGAGCCCCTTTACTGGTAAATACCTTTATAAACCCGAGGGAGAACAATGCAATCGTCCCCAATTTAAATAACGAAAAAATCACGAGTTTTGATATAAATTACATTACCAGGTTTCCAAACCTTATTGGAAGATTAACCTGCTATTATACCCGTTTTCAAAAGCTTACTGATATTAATTTTTTCTTTGTTGATGCAGGAGTAGGTTCAGATTTTGTACAAGAAGTAATTACTGATCTTGATAAACTTAATATGGGAATAGAGTTGGGTTTGTCTTACCAGCTTTCTTCATCTGTAAATTTATCTGCGGCCTTTGCCCTGGGGAAGCATGTTTATGCCAGTGATCCCAATCTGGCAATAAATTTTGATACTGCAGGGGATGAAGATGATTTGATCAACATTGAAGGAACAAAAGACTTAGGAATAGCAAAAATTAAAAACTATAAACTACCAACCGGACCCCAAATGGCACTTTCTTTGGGAGTGGAATACAGAGATCCCAAGTTCTGGTGGATTAGCGCCAAAATCAATTATCTGTCTGATAATTACGCCAGTATATCAGCTATAAGAAGAACCCGGAGTTTTTATTTGAATCCCGAGACAGGTCAACCATTTGATATTGCCACACCGGATAATGTTGATAGAATCTTAAAGCAAAAACCTTTGGGTGATATTTATCTCTTAAATCTTGTAGGAGGTAAATCCTGGTTGCTAGATGGTAAATACCTAAGTGTATTTGTGGGTGTAAACAATGTATTTAATACAGTTTTTAGAACCGGAGGTTATGAGCAAAATAGAAATGGTAATTACGGACAATTAGTTCAGGACAATCTGAGTGGTTCACCATCATTTGGCCCTAAATATTGGTTTGGTTATGGGCGGACTTATTTTTTGAACCTTGCCATAAGCTTTTAAGATAAAACAGAGTCAACTAAATGGATATGAATAGTTATTAAAATGAAAAGTACAAAGAAATTGAAACCAGCTTTTTTGCTAAAATATTATTGTTTGCTTTTAATTTTAAGTTGCGTAAAGAATCCTGATTTTAAGAGCCCGGAAACTCCCTGTAATAATCAATTAATGGCTAATGTTACTTTTGATGAGGTCAAAAATTTATTTGAAGGAGAAGTAATCCAAATACAACAGGATTTAGTAATTGAGGGTTATGCTATCTCATCAGATCAGGCGGGAAATATTTTTAGCACACTTCATATACAAGATGATCCAATAAACGCAACAGCAGGTTTTCAAATAGATATAGACCTCAGGGATTCTTACTTATTTTATGAGTTGGGAAGCAAAGTTTATATTAAACTGAAGGGGCTATATTTAGGGAAGAGTAAAGGTGTTTACAAGCTGGGAGGCGTGTTCACGTCTTTTGGAAATTTAAGTATAGGAAGGCTGCCAGCTACCGCGGTACGGGATCATCTGTTTCTTTCATGTGATCCCATTAGTAATTTGGTTCCTAAAATTATCTCCATATCAGAACTAAGCGAAGACTTAATTAGCACTTTAATACAACTGGAAAGTTTGGAGGTAATAGCGGAGGAACAAAACTTAACCTTTGCTCTTCCGGAGGAGGAAACCATAAGGAATCTTACGGATTGCAATGGTGGTATGATTGAATTATTAAATAGTGGATATTCAGATTTTCAGGATACAATATTACCTTCGGGTAATGGATCTGTAACTGCGGTTCTTTACAGAGAAAATAATGATTATCAGTTAATCATTCGCAAATTAAATGATATGGATATGCAAAATGAGCGTTGTGCAGATTCGGAAGTTCTTTTGACATCTGACCAAATATTTATATCTGAGATAGCTGATCCCAATAATAATGCTGAAGCCCGATTTATTGAACTTTACAACGCGGGTAACAATCAAATTCAATTAGATGGTTGGTTTTTATTAAGATACACGAATGATAATGTTACTTCAGGATCTGAAATAAATCTTTCAGGGATAATAATTGATTCAAAGAGCACTTTGGTTTTCTCGCCCAACGCGACAGAATTTGAAACTATATACGGATTTCCTCCTGATGTTGAAGTAGGAACCAATAGCCCGGCAGATTCTAATGGCGATGACAATTTAGTGCTGATAGACCCTTTTGGAACCGTAATTGATATCTTTGGAGTCATAGGAGAAGATGGTTCCGGCACAAATCATGAATTTGAGGATGGAAAAGCCGAAAGGAATATAAATATTGTGACCGGGAACTCTGTCTTTACATTTAGTGAATGGACCATTTATAATGATACAGGAGGTTCCGAAACTTTAAATTTACCACAGAATGCACCTGAAGATTATTCGCCGGGAATACGATAATTTATTAATAACTGTAACCATTTGTATGATCTAATAGTGATAGTTTTTTTATACATTTAATTCTTATGGAAGACACAGTAACAACTTTTTTCAACGAAATAAGAAAAGGAAATATTGAAAGAGTTAAAGAATTGGTTACAGAATTCCCCGATCTGGTAAATTCTTTAGATCAGAGAGGATCAACTCCTTTAATTCTTGCAACATATTATGATCACAGAGAGATTGCAAACTTCCTTTTGGACCAGGGAGCTAAAATTGATGCTAAAGATGCTTCCGGTAATACTGCGCTAATGGGGACTAGTTTTAAAGGCTTAATTCAAATAGCCAAGGATTTAATAAACAGAGGGGCTAATGTAAATGTCAGAAATGAGATGGGTGGCACTTGTCTAATTTATGCTGCTACCTTTAATAAGGAAGAATTAGTAAAGCTGTTACTGGAATATGGCGCAGATGCATCCATGAAAGATACCCGGGGAAATACAGCCCTGGATCATGCTAAAATGAAGGGATTTCCAGCTATTATATCTCTTCTGGACAAAAATGATATTTTGTAATGATTGAGCAAAATATACTTAAAATAGCGCTGATACAAACCGCATTAATATGGGAGAATCCTTTGGAGAATAGACATATGTTTTCCGAAAAGATAAGGGAGATTCCAAGCGATACGGACATGATTATCCTGCCAGAAATGTTCACAACCGGATTTACCATGAATCCGGAAAGAGTAAATGCCAAAGAGGGAGAAATTACCGTAAAATGGATGAAGGAAACAGCCAGAGAAAAAAACATGGCTTTGGTTGGGAGTATTTCATTTAAGAAAAAAAATAGCTTTACAAACCGACTTTTTTTTATATATCCTGATGGTACTTCCAAGAGCTATGATAAGAAACATACTTTTACATTTGCCGGAGAGGATGAAGTATATGATTCCGGGACAAAGAGATTGGTGATTTCTTATAAAGGATTCCGTATTTGCCCTTTAATATGCTATGACCTTCGATTTCCGGTATGGTCGAGATATAAAGGAGATTATGATGTTTTGCTTTTTGTGGCCAATTGGCCTGAACCCAGAATTGAAGCCTGGGACACCTTATTGAAAGCAAGGGCTATTGAAAACATGAGCTATTGTATTGGGGTTAATAGATTGGGTGAGGATAATAATTCACATAGATACCCTGGCCATTCAGCCCTATATGACCCTTTGGGAAATCAGATGGTTTTCTCTAAAAAAGATGAGGTTCTCTATGCTTCATTAAGCTTGAAACATTTAAAGGATTTAAGGGCCCGATTTAAATTTTTAGAGGATAGGGATCATTTTAGTCTAAAACAGTAAATGTTTCAATTTTTTCCCAATTGGCCCGCATTTCAATAACACTTGGGTAGTAGATAACTTTTTCTGGTTGAATCTTCTTTAAATAATTTCCTGTATCCCATTTCCCATTTGCATTGCTATCAAAAATAATCCGGACAAGATAATTTCCGGGCTCAAGGGTATTAAAATCAAGGGCTTTCGCTTCGGACACATATATTTCCCTGTATAATTTCTCTTTTGCATCGGTTAATTGTACAATAATGGGATAAGTTATTTCACCTGCTAAATTCAAGCGCAAATTGCCAAAATCAGCATACCCACCGGTAGATAATCTATAGTTAATCGTATCATTAGTTTCCCCGAAGAAGTCTGTAATAGAATTAGGAAGCAAATTTAGATAATAGATCTCATCAGCCTCTTTTTCAAAGTCCATAAGCATCCGGTTTTTTGCGGTGTCTAATTGAGCTTTGAAATTAACTGCTATAGTATCCTTGTTGAAAATAGCCATCTTTGTTGTGTCTATAGCAACAACCGGAATACTGGATGTGATATAGAATTCATCAGCGAAGTTTATTTTGCTTCGATGACTGGGACTAAGCATCAAAGAATCGGCAGCCAGTTTTCTTGTTTTTACCGTAAACGTATCAATTTTCCTCAATCTCTCATTAGTCACCTTAAAAATGATAGAATCTATTTCAAAAGGGGTGAACCAATAGTTAAGCGTATCTTTTTCAGGATCTTTGACAACAAGAGTGCTTATAGAATCAGGGATTTCCGTTAAAGCTTCAATATCTAACTTTACATCACCGCCAGAATAGCCAAATATAATTTTGTTAGCTGCCGCATAATTTGGGGTCTTTAAACTATAATTAGGGATCTCTTTAAAAAGATTAAGAAGATAAACAGTATCCGTTGGCAGTGAGACGGTGTCTTCAATAAAGCCTATTTTATCCGTATTCTGATCGAATACATTGTTTTTAGATTCATCTTTGATAGCAATAATGGCATAATTTCCCGCTTTGAGGTATTTAAGTTGGAAGATAGTGGTACTATCCAGCGTATTTGTAATATAATTGGGAGGTTTATTAAAGGTTGTTGAATCGGTATACGCGGTATCTATTTCGTATAACATAACACTAATAAACTCATCTGCCTTTTTATTGAAGGCATCTTTAACTACCCCTGATACCGTTAATGAATCAATATAGGTACCTGTAGAAAAAACATATGTTAAGAAGCTGTTCGGATTGCCCTCATTATTATCTACGATACTCTGTCCGAAATTTAAGGTATAGGTTGTATTTTCTAACAAAGTATCTTTTAAAATGATTTCTACATATTTGCTGGCCCCGCCCTGAGGTGAAACTTCAGGATTATATTTTAAAGGCGGAGATACGATAAGCTGATTTTGAACATCCTCCAATTTGATATATTCATCAAAATAGAGTTTGATTTTTTTTGCCTTGAATTCAGTGGTAAGGTTTTCAGGTTCTGCCTTTAATAAAACCGGAGGCGTATTGTCTTTGGGCCCACCGGTAGGAGTTCCTCTCCTGGCACACTGTAAAGCGGCCAGAACAACTGCAATTAGAAAAAAAAAGGATAAAATACGCTGTATTCGAGGCATTAGATTTTTCTATAAGGCAAAGAAACAATTAATTTAAAGAATTGTGAAATTAAGGAACAACCGCCATTGCAGCAACTGAAACAGTAACATCTTTCGCCTCTTTTATGGCCCGGGTACAAGCTTCTATTGTAGCACCGGTAGTAATCACATCATCAATCAATAATACATTTTTGTTAGATAAAAAATCTGGATTAGTCACTTTGTAAAGATCTGGCATACTCCTCCAGCGATAAAACCTGTTTTTTTTTGTTTGGGTACGCGTATTGGCTGTTTTAACAAGAATATGCTCCATATAACCAGCATTAAGATGGTCTGCAATTCTTTTTGCAAATCCGGATACTTGATTATATCCTCGTTTTTTGAGCTTTATTTTATGTAATGGAACAGGTATTACAATATCAATATAGTCTAGTGCGTTACTTTCTTTCAGAACCTGGCCATACCAGTCCCCTAAAAATTGCCCTATTTGAGGTTGATTTTTATACTTTAAAAAGTGGATTAAATTTTTAACAATCCCTTGATCTGAATAAAAAAGGAACGCAGAGGCCTTTTTTATGTCAATTCGGCCATAAAATATTGTATCCACTGCGTTTTGCTCAATAAAATCGTATTCGGTAAGTGGTATTTGGTTCCGACAAAGTGTACACAAGAGCTGCTCTCCTCGATATAATTGAACATTACATCCAAAACACAACCTCGGTAGAAGTACCGTGTTGATATCATTTATTATATTTGAAAGCTTGGAAAAGTACAAATCTTTAATAAACCTAATCTTATTTACTTAGCCTATCTGAATGGATATTCAAGATAATAAATTTAACTATAAGATAATACTTGCTGCATTAGTTGCGGTAATTATAGGCATATTAATTGCTTTCTACTATAGTTATGCCCAATCCAGAACTCAAATAAACTACCTGGAAGATGAAAAAGGGCTGCTTGTAAAGGATTTAACCCTTATGAAGACTGAAGTAGACCGCCTTTCTGCGCTTAATGAGGTAAACGAAATAGAATTACAAGATTCCAGATATCGTGTTCAGCAACTGTTGGATTCTGTAGGCAGACTCAACTTTACCGTTGCCAAATTAAAGGAATACAAGAAAGAGCTTCGTGAATTGGAAGTAAAACACGATAGTCTTAAACTTAAAAACAATTTTCTTAAGTACAATAATATGTTACTCTCCGATAAATATGAGGAGACTCGTAAAATGATTGAAGAATTAAGGGGCAAAAGTAGTTCGCTTGCAGAAGCGGAAGCATTGTTACGTGAGAAAAATAAAGAGCTTAACAAGGAATTGCGAATAAAGAGTTATTTAAAATTGCAAAATTCCGAAGGAAGTGGTTTTAGACTGAGAAGCGCGAAACCTATTAAAACTACCAAGGCATCAACCATTGAAAAGCTCAGAGGATGTGTAACTATATTAGGAAACCCTAATGATGCAAACAATGAAAAGATTATTTACTTTCAGTTTCTTGGCCCTAATATGGGCGTTATAGAAGACAATGCTAATATTATTTCAGTAAATGGAAATATTTACAGTAAAAGGGTGGAACTTATATCCACCGGAGATGATATTAGTGTATGTGATTTTATAACAATTCCTGAAGGTTCGTTGGAACCTGGCACCTACACCCTTAATGTTTTTGAAGATGAAAAACTACTGTCATCTTCAGAATTTCAATTGAAATAAAGGCTGCTTTTTTAATGTTATTCCATTTTATTTCAAAGTCTTAAAAATTAAATGCCATAATATTCTATTTTTGCCAGATGGCAAATCAAGAAGACATCTTTAGAAAGGTAATTTCACATGCTAAGGAATATGGCTATGTGGTGCAATCAAGCGAAATATATGATGGTTTGAGTGCTGTGTACGACTATACTCAGAACGGAGCAGAACTTAAAAAAAATATTAAGGAATACTGGTGGAAGGCCATGGTGCAGATGCATGAGAATATTGTTGGAATTGATGCCGCAATATTTATGCATCCTACTACCTGGAAAGCATCCGGGCATGTTGATGCTTTTAATGATCCGCTTATAGATAACAAAGATTCTAAAAAAAGATATCGGGCTGATGTATTGGTTGAGGACTATGTGGCCAAAATTGAAGCAAAAATTGATAAGGAAGTTCAAAAAGCTCTAAAACGATTTGGTGAGTCATTCGACAAAGCCCAATTTCTGACAACTAATCCACGTGTTTTGGCCTATCAGGAAAAAGCGCAGAGTATACTTAAACGCCTGGGCAGATCTTTGGAAGCTGAAGATTTAGAGGATGTTAAGAATTTAATCGAAGAGTTGGAAATAGTTTGCCCCGTTTCAGGGTCTAAAAACTGGACAGATGTTAAACAATTTAATTTAATGTTTGGAACAAAATTAGGAGCTTCTGCGGAAAATGCCACTGATCTTTATTTGAGACCTGAAACAGCTCAGGGCATATTCGTAAATTTTCTTAATGTTCAAAAATCCGGGCGACTGAAAATACCATTTGGGATAGCACAAATTGGTAAGGCATTCAGAAATGAAATTGTTGCAAGGCAATTTATATTCAGGATGAGGGAATTTGAACAAATGGAGATGCAATTCTTTATTAAACCAGGAACACAGATAGAATGGTATGAAAAGTGGAAAGAATTACGCATGAAGTGGCATTTATCGCTGGGTATGGGTGAGGAGAATTATCGTTTTCACGACCATGAAAAACTGGCGCATTACGCCGACGCTGCAACTGACATCGAATTTAAGTTTCCGTTTGGATTCAAAGAACTTGAAGGGATACACTCCAGAACAGATTTTGATCTTGCGAGCCATGAAAAATACTCAGGTAAAAAATTGCAATATTTTGATCCGGAGATCAATGAGAATTATGTGCCATACGTAGTGGAGACTTCTATTGGGGTAGATAGAATGTTTCTTGCTGTTTTTTCCAATTCCCTAAAGGAAGAGGAATTAGAGAATGGAACTACGCGAACGGTATTAAAAATTCCGGCGGTACTTGCGCCTACCAAAGCAGCTGTTCTGCCTCTTGTTAAAAAGGATGGATTACCCGAAATAGCGCATAAAATTATTGATGATCTTAAATGGGATTTCAACGTGGTCTATGATGAAAAAGATGCCGTAGGGCGGAGGTATAGAAGGCAGGATGCTGCCGGGACGCCTTTTTGCATTACCGTGGATCATCAAACTCTGGAAGACGAAACAGTTACCATTCGCTATAGAGATACCATGGAACAGAAGAGAATAGCCTTAGGTGCTGTAAATGAAACTATAGCCAATGAAGTTGGAATAAGGAACTGGTTGAAAAAAACGGAATAAAGTCTTATTCAAATGTTTAGCTCATAGTTGATATTTAAGCCCCAGACTTACATAAAAATTTCTGTCATTCCCTGGGTAATAATAGCGAGGTTCGGTTCCGCCAAATCCAACTGCATTGATTAATACAGATAGGGCATAATTAACATCAAAAATATTATTTATGCCCAAATCTAAAGAAATGTAAAAATTCTTTACGATCTCTTTTTTGTAACCCAATCTTGTATTTAGAATATTGTAGGGTTCACTATAAAGGGTATTGGCATCTGTTAGTGAAATACCATCTACATATTGATAGGTGGTATTCCAATAAAAATCTTTTGTATAGTTAAAACGGAGTCCCAAATTTATTCTATTCCTTGGGACACCTGTTAAAGGATTTCCGGAATAATCATTGTCCCCATCTACAAAATCAACAAATTTATGATCACTTAAAGTATAACTTGCAAAAGGAATGATTTGTAATTCAGGGCTTAAATCGATAGTATAATTAATATCTAATTCAAGGCCCTGATGCCTTGTAGTTCCGGCATTTTTACCAACAAATTGATCTTCTCCTATCCGCTGTGAAACCAATAAATCATTAATATGCATCCTGAATATAGCCAGGTTCAACCATAGTTTGTTCCTTGCAAGAAAAAGTTTTGTGCCAAGCTCATAATTTATGCCTTTTTCCTGGGTTATCTCAGGGTTTATTATTCCTTCAGGTGTAAGTGTTTCTTCCAAACCCGGATTAGAGAACCCCCTGCTAATATTTGCATAAACCTGTTTCCCTTCACTTATGGAATAGACCAAATCCAGACTGGGCATTACTATAAGATCAAAATTTCGTTTTGCATTCTTATTAGCTTCTCCTGTGTTAAATAAATCTCTGTAATCGTAATGCGTTTTGTTTAGGTTTATACCAAGTTGCATATTGAATCTTTTGGCAAGTGGCAGTGTCAGAGAGGCAAAAGCATTAAATTGCCTTCGGTATTCCTTGTTGCGGCTAAGTTCATTTCCCTGCAGACTTCCATTTCCATTGTTATCCTCATATAAATTCTCATAAGTTCTCCAATCGTATTCATCTTTGTAGAGCTCTCCTCCAAATAAGTAAGACGCTTTTCTATCCTGATATCCAAAATGACCAATAAATTGGGTTCTGAAACCATAACTATTAGTAAACTCATCTAGAATATTAAAGGGACGGGCTTCATAATGATCTAGATATGAGTAAAATAAACTTGTAGTATTCTCTAGTTTGCTACTTATTTTATAGTTATAGGAGAGCCCCAGAAGTGTATATTTATTAGATTCGAATCCCTGTGCCTGGTTCCATGTAAAAGCAGCTTGTCTTGGGTTTTCCGTAAAAGCAGTTATTCCTAAAGAACTTGGTATTTGAGCGGTGTAGTCAATATAATTTGCCAAAATGGCAATTGAACTCTTGGAGTTAAGTTTAACAGCTGTTGTCAGAAGTAAACCATCACGATTAAAGTTACTGTTCTCTCTATAGCCTTCAGTATTTAAATGGTTATAACGCAAATTAAACTCCAGACTATCTGTGGAATGTGTAATACTTAAATTGTCTTTAATAAGTCCATAAGAACCTATGGTAAAGTTATTGGAAAAAGAAGTTCCGTTATTAATTTGTTTTTTAGTTTTAAGAAGTATTGCACCGCCCAGATTTGTGCCATAGGCAGTTCCCTTGGGCCCTTTAATCACCTCCATTGAAGTAAGATTTTCCAGATCATAAGCCTCAATTGTTGAAAAGCCATTTCCGTTGGTAACAGGAATATCCTCAAAATATAGGCGCAATTTGTCTGTGCCAAATGGGGTTCGTGCACCCACACCTCGAATGGTTATACGGTTTGTGTTTAGCGCGCCTGAAAGCAGATAAACTCCGGATATTTGATTTATTGAGGAGGCAACATCTATCGGACTGTGATTTTGAAAGGCCTTTTCCCGAATAATTGTCGATGGGGTAATTCCAAGAGTTTTATTGGTTCTACTTGGATTATAAATAATAACTTCCTTAAGGTAAGTAATAGAATCCTTTTCCAATTCCTGTGAATACCCGTAAAAATAATTGGAAACAAAGATGAAAAATAGAATGTAGTATTTCATTAATTAATTTTCAGTCTAAAAATAAGTATAAAAGATATGCTAATGAGATTGTCCTAAGTTATATATTAAAATACACTTTGCAACTTGCTTTAAACATTCACTATTTTTGAAATTAAATTAAATTGATTTGAAAATAGTTTCATACAATGTAAACGGTATAAGGGCAGCCTTAAACAAGGGTTTTATGGAATGGCTTAATCAGGTAGATCCTGATGTAATCTGCCTTCAGGAAATCAAAGCCATGAAAGAACAATTGGATCTATCCATCTTTGAACAAAACGGATATGTTCATAATCATTGGTTTAGTGCCCAAAAGAAAGGATATAGCGGAGTAGCGATTTTGTCTAAGCAGAAGCCTAACCATGTGGAATATGGGACAGGAATAGACTATATGGATTTTGAGGGCAGGAACCTCAGAGCAGACTTTGATGGAGTTTCTATTATGAGTATGTACCTTCCTTCAGGTACCAATCTGGCCAGATTGGATCTGAAATTGCAATATATGGCGGATCTGCAGTCGTATATAAATAGAATTAAAACAGATTACCCTAACCTTATTATTTGCGGGGATTACAATATTTGCCATCAGGCAATTGATATTCACGATCCGGTGAGAAACAAAAATGTATCGGGATTTTTACCGGTTGAAAGGGAATGGATTGGTAGTTTTATTGAAAGCGGGTTTATAGACAGCTTTCGTTTTTTTAACAAAGAACCACATCATTATACCTGGTGGAGTTACAGGGCAAATGCCCGCAATAATAATAAAGGATGGCGTCTGGATTATGGTATGGTAAGTCGTTCTCTGGAACATAGACTAAAGCGTTCTGTTATACTTTCGGAAGCAAAACACAGTGATCATTGCCCGATTCTGATTGAATTGCATGAATAATTAAAGTATTCTTACCAAAATGTAAACGTGGGAATTGTTAAATTTGTGGGGCCAAAAAAGAATAGTGTTTGCTTATGATATATAAAAAATTACCTCATACGGATTTAGAAGTTAGTAAGATTTGTCTTGGCACAATGACCTGGGGCCGTCAGAATTCCGAAGAGGAAGGACATCAGCAAATGGATTATGCAGTTGATAAGGGAATAAACTTTTTTGACACCGCGGAACTTTACCCTATTCCGGCACATCCCGACAGATATGCTGATACCGAGAAAATTATTGGCAACTGGTTTAAAAAAACGGGGAACAGAGACAAGATTATTCTAGGAACCAAGATGGCGGGGAAGGCCGATTTCACTAAGTTTATCAGATCAACAGGTTTTAGAAGGGAATCCTTAATTGAAGCCGTTGAAGGAAGTTTGGAACGACTTCAAACAGATTATATAGATTTATATCAATTGCATTGGCCGGAGCGTGCTACCAACTATTTTGGAAAAAGAGGTTATAAACATGATCTGACAGATCATTGGCAAGATAATATTCACCAGGTATTGGAAACCCTGAGGGATCTGATTAGTGAAGGTAAAATAAGACATGTAGGACTTTCCAACGAAACCCCATGGGGAACCATGCGTTTTTTAGAGGAAAGTAAAGTGCACTCCAGCTTACCCAGAATGATTACCATTCAAAATCCATATAATTTATTAAACCGCCAGTTTGAAGTGGGGCTTTCGGAAATTTCAATACGAGAAAATATTGGCCTCCTAGCCTATTCTCCTTTGGGATTTGGAGTTCTTAGTGGAAAGTATATGGGAGGCATGAAGCCTGCCAACGCCAGGATTACCTTATTTCCGGCATATAACCGCTACATCAGTGACAATGCAAGCCGGGCTACTCAGGAATATTACAAACTAGCCCAGGAGCATAATCTTTCACTTACCAAAATGGCACTTGCATTTGTAAATTCAAGACCATTTGTAACCAGCAATATTATTGGTGCAACGTCCATGAAACAACTGGAGGAAAATATATCCAGTATTGAAGTTGATCTCTCTGATGAGTTGATAAAGGGGATTGAATCTATTCACAATAATATACCTGATCCGGCACCTTAATTTTATTTATTAAGTGCGGATATCATTATTTATAGGTTGGATAAATTTCTATGTTAAATAAGGATATTTTAAAAGTTCTTTTAATTAAAGAGTTTGTTAACCACATCCTCAATTTTAGAAACCAATTCAATATTTATTTTTGTATTCTTAAGTGCAATTTTATTATTCTTTGAAACAAAAATTATAGAAAACCCAAGTTTATCGGCTTCAAGAATTCTTTGTTCCACTCTTTGCACAGGTCTTATTTCTCCGGCCAGGCCTATTTCTGCCGCAAAACATACATTTTTCTCAATTGGAATATCTGCATTGCTGGACAAAATAGCAGCGATTACTGCAAGATCTATAGCCGGATCGTCTACGGTTAT
>Ga0316190_10002067_pt1 | contig 14645 bp, 26 predicted proteins | sample Eddworburrow2_MG_FD_204929 | JGI IMG/M metagenome (GOLD analysis project Ga0316190, IMG submission 204929) | Coastal sediment microbial communities from Maine, United States - Eddy worm burrow 2 | ecosystem: Environmental > Aquatic > Marine > Coastal > Sediment | place: USA: Maine | collected... | reverse complement strand
AAATGATCTTAGGTCAAAAATAAGATCTTCTCTAATACCTACGATTATTAAAGACATTAACCCTGGTATCCATAAGCTAGTAAAGAAAATGATTCTTGATAGAGACAAGCAGCAAAGCTGCTTGGCTTCAACTATAAATAGTTGTACATAAATCAAAATAATCGGGCCGCTAGCTCAATCAGGTTAGAGCATCACACTCATAATGTGCAGGTTCGGGGTTCAAATCCCTGGCGGCCTACCATTCAACCTTCTAGGAGAAAGTAAAATGACTGAAATAGAAGAGTTTATATATAACCTTAAGCAAACAGGTCATTATCAAGCTCTCCTTAAGGTGTCGCCTGAAGTTGCAGAAGCTTTTGTTGACATATGTATTACCAATGCATTAGTAGAGTATAATAATAAAATGTTTATAGATAATTCATATCAAGGCAACAGATGAAAACTACTTCTGTACTATTAATTATATGGAACAAAAAGACAAAGATTTCTTAAGAGAAAAACATGGCTATTTAATAGCTGAGAAAGCTATAGAATGGTATGATGAACTACCGGATATTGTAAAAGTCTCTATTAAAAATCTAGACAAGGCCCTAGAAATACTAAAAAAATAATGACTACTACATTTGTCCTTAGAGGGCCTCAGGTAAGTATCTGCTCTACTACTGATGCAATTGAACACAATTGGGTACCATGTGATAAGTTTCCAAAAGAAACTCAAATACTAGAGTGCACACAATGTGAACAGCTAACATTTGGTTGCCATAAGCATCTCAAACCTCATTGTGATGAAGAAATCATACTAGAACTAGAGCTTAAATTACAGATATATCAAGCAAAAATATAGTGATTACAAATAAATATAACTTTAAAAATGTAGACGAAAAAGATATACTTCAACTTGAATATGAAATTGATTGTATACTTCGTGATTTTCTTATATCTATGAAAGATGTGCAAAAAAGGTTTCCTAAAGCAGACCTAAACATTGATGAAAAAGAGCTTTCTAAACTAGAAAACGAGATACTAAATTCCAAGCATAAAAGTAAAAATTAGATTTAGTAGTCAATAACGAATATTATTGTTTCTATAACTTAGACACAATGCTTAGTGGATGGCGTCTATATATTCGTGACCGTAATTTAATTTAGAAGGTGTCTATCCAAATCCAAGGACTTAAATAGTTTAAAGGGATCCTAACTAGCCTTCACTATTTACTCAAAAAATATAATGAGCAACAAAATGACAGCAGAGGAGGCGCTGGAAGTGGTCAAGGACGCCGTGAAGTCTCTGCGCGAATCCGGCAACATCATTCGTTCTGGTGCACTATTCGCCGCTCTCCCCACCCTACGCGCAGCCGTAGAGGAGCGGGACGCCGCAATGTGCGAGGCAACGTCCCTGTTTCGTGCGCTCGCTCCGCAATGCGAGTTGCTTGGGACTCCAGCAGGCATCCTGACGCAGATAAACAACTGGTGCGCTGGTGCCCGCGCAGACCTCGCAGCCGCCGTAGAGGAGCGGGACGCGATGCAGTTGGCCTACCGCCACGGCACACCGTTCGATCCCACTGGCGTCAAGAACGGCATGGAGATCACTGCGTTGCGAGACGAGGTGCTTATGCTCCGGCGCAAGCTGAACCCCAGCGTGCTGGAAGATGACAGCTACGACGCCCTGCGCTCCGAGCTGGCAACCATCCAGCAAGAGATGAAAGACCGCGAGACGGACGACGCAACGTTCGACGCGCTGCTGTCTGATCTGCGCACCTCTCTCGCGGAGGCTGTGCGGCTGCTGGAATGGTGCGCGAACGTGATGGCGGGCAACAGCCGGGTAGGCGGTCCTGTCTGCGAGTCTGGAATGGAGAGCGTTGACTGCCAGAAGGAGGCCCGCGCCTTCCTGGCCCAGCACAGTACGGAGACGACATGAGTACCGAGATGACAGCAGCGGAGGCGCTGTGGGCGGTTATGGCGGCGGAACCTAACTGCGCCAGCGTTCACCATCCTGTGAAAGATCGGCACGGAGCGCTCTACGTCTGTCCGGTTGTTGATCGATGGAGCGCCGCTCTCCCCATCCTCGCCGCCGCCGTAGAGGAGCGGGACGACCTGCGCTCCGAGCTGGCGCGAGTGCGAGAGGCGCTGGAGTATCACGGTCGGCACGGGGAGCGTTGTGCGCACGTGTTCAACCTTGTTACGCACGCCGACATGTGCCGAGGCGTGCGCGCGCCCGAGTGCAACTGTGGGTTTGCCGCAGCCCTGTCCCCCGCAGCCCCGAAGGAGGAAAACAATGGGTAAGTGGACAAGTTGGGCCGTGGGCCCCCTGATCGTGATCGTTTACGGAGTCTCGCTCTACTTGGGCGTGGAATCGTTCCAGCCCGTCTCTCTCGGGGTGGGGTTCTTCTTCGGAACGTGGACCATCGGCGCGCTGCTGAGGCTGCACGCGTGGGCTGAGAAAACGGAGAAGCAATGAAGTACCGCAAGAAACCTGTCGTGGTCGAGGCGTTCCAGATGACTGATGCCCACCGTAAAAGCGAAGAGGAATGGCCGCAATGGCTGATCGACGCATGGCATATCCCGATGGAGCAGCCTGGGGCCTTCTACTTCGTCGCCAACGCTTGCTGCCTCAGCACACTGGAAGGCCAGATGGTCGTGTCGGTAGATGACTGGATCATCCGAGGCGTGAAAGGCGAACTATATCCGTGCAAGCCCGACATCTTCGAGGCAACCTACGAGCTGGAGGAGGCCGAGATGGTGGCCGAGGAGCGCCGCAAGTTCTACGAGGAGGAGACAACCCTGCTCTACGCCGAGCTGGCGCGAGTGCGTGAGGCGCTGGAGAAGTACAGCCAGCATGACTCGTCTTGCAAGGTAGCCCGGACCTGCACAGGCCCGTGCGATTGCGGATTGAAAGCAGCCCTGTCCCCCGCAGCCCCGCAGGAGAAGACGAAATGAGCACCGAGATGACAGCAGAGGAAGCCCTGGGGCGAGCCGAGGTGCCTGTCGGCAACCTGCACGTCCCCTCGCTGGAGGCGTATGCCCGTGGCTCAGAGCCCGCCGAAGGAGAGGTCCGGTATGGGGTCGTCACTCTGTCGCAGGAAGTCCTCGCCCTGCGCTCCGAGCTGGCGCGAGTGCGAGAAGCGCTGGATAGGGCCCTAGTTAGCGCCGCCCTGGCCATGAATGCTTGCGACGATTGCGACGGCATGGGTCGAGATCCCGTACTCGGCTTTGCGTTGTCCAGGCAAGCGTATGACACGCTACGCGCCGTCCTGCCCCTCGCAGCCCCGCAGGAGGGGGAGTAATGGACCGACACCATTGCAGCCACGGGCTCAACGTCATCGAGCGGTGCGCGTTGTGTGACGCGGAGACCTTCGACCGTGGGCTGACCGCAGGGCTGGATGTGGCGGCGAAGGTCTGCGACTCGAAACTGTACGCCAACCTATGTTGTGCGACCGCACTGGAAGAGGTCGCGTCCGCCATCCGCGCAAAGAAGAAGATAGAAGAGCCCCAATGATCAGCACAAACAAAGATGAAATTTTTCAAACAGTACGCGAAGCACTTGGAATTCTTATTGCATTAGTATTTTTTATATGCCTTGGAGATTATATTCAGCGACATATACTAAGTACACAAAAAGCTGTAAACGAACAACAACAGTTATATCCAAATACAATGTCAATAGATGAAGAAATGACTCTACGACATGAAAATGCAAAACATGAAGGCAATTGGGGCACTTGTGATAAGTGCGCTATTAGTACAATTTATGATTAATAAAAAAGTAAAAGATTTTGTGGAGAAAGCTTCCTATGAGGAAATGCTATCTAGACAACGATTTGCTCCAATAGGCGATCCATTCTTTCAGATGGACGATGATACATGGGTATATTGGAAATTACAATTCAATATCAAAAGAGAAGCAACTGGAGACAATGGTGTCTCTGCAAGTAAAGCTATTGGATGGTAAAATAGAACAAATGCCCCTATAGCTTAAACGTACAAGCGGGCATAACTCAATAGGATAGAGTAGCTGTCTTCTAAACAGCAAGTTCCTGGTTCGAGCCCAGGTGCCCGTGCCAACACATTTATATATAAATCAGATGAACTATAAAATAGATACTGCAATTATTGGTGGCGGTATTATAGGCTTGGCGACTGCCTATAAATTACAACAGTTATATCCTTATAAAAATATAGTTATCTTTGAAAAAGAGAAAGAATTAGCTTATCATCAGACAGGACATAATTCTGGCGTAATACATTCTGGTTTATATTATGAACCTGGCTCTAAAAGAGCACAAAATTGTATTGAAGGTCGTAAACAACTAATTGATTTTGCTAAAAAAAATCGTATCCCATATAAAATATGTGGAAAAATAGTTGTTGCAACTACCTTTCAAGATATAATACAATTGCAAAAATTGTATGCTAATGGCCTAGGCAATGGCCTTAAAAATATACAATATATAGTAGCAAAAGATATTCATAAATATGAGCCAAAGATTAGAGGTAAAGCGGCAATATTTGTACCAAATACTGGAGTAATTAATTATGTAGATGTAGCTAAGCAATTAGCGTTGGCTACTATGGACATTAATCATCGCTTTAGTATCTTATATGAACATGAAGTTATTGATATTACAGATAAATTTTCTCATGTGAATATTAAGACAAAACATAATAATTTTACTGTAGGCAATATTATTATTTGTGCTGGATTACAGGCTGATAGACTAGCGAATAAAGCTAGACGTTTTACAGACCAAAAACTTGATATAAGAATTGTACCATTTCGTGGTGATTACTATAAATTAGTACAAGAATCACCTGGAAATTGTAATCCACAAATTAAACTTAATGCTTTAGTATACCCTGTACCTAATATAGATTTTCCATTCTTAGGAGTACATTTTACTAAAGGAATAGATCGTTCTATGCATTGTGGGCCTAATGCTGTATTTTCTTTTAGTAGAGAAGGCTATAATAAATTTGGTTTTAATATCAAGGATACATTTGATGCCTTAACTTATGAAGGCACTTGGCGATTATTCTTTAAACATTGGAAATTAGGTTTAAAAGAATACAAACGAGCTTTATCTAAAAAACTCTTTTATAAAGAACTCTTAAAAATGTATCCACAACTTATGTCATGGCAAATTAAACCATCTACTCCTGGCATTAGAGCCATTGCATTGAGAAAAGACGGTACTATTAGTAACGATCTTTATTTAAAATGGAATGGCCCAAGAATACTTAATGTACTTAATGCATCTTCTCCTGCTGCTACTTCATGCTTAGCTATTGCTGATGAAATTCTTGAAGAGTTTAAAAAAAACTTAGTCTCATATGAAATTTGAATTAAAACTCTATTATTATTCTCGATTTTCCTTTATCTTTTAAGAAAACGAGAACGTATATTGATTAACAATTTGTTTCGAGCAGGTTGGGCTTGTAAAGAGTGTGGCGTAATTGTTCCTCAAGATGTAGATGACCCATCTATGTGTCCTATTTGTGACAATAAAACTACAAAATTTGGACAAATAGAGTATGTTGAAAAAAAAGTTCAAGTTCCTTTTAAGATTTTAAACCCGCTTACATGGTTTACACGTAAATTGGTTGTAGAATCTGTGATTGATATACATACAAGATAATAATGTTATTCTAATGTTAACACCTGAACAAAGAATGATAGCCATGCAAATGGCTCAATCTTTAGCAGCAAAAGGATGGACTGTTATAGATGATACTTCTGATAAAATTTGTAATAAATGCAGTAGACTTACTCCTTCTAAATCTACATATTGTATGTATTGTGGATCAAATAGCCTAAAGGAAACAGGCTCTACAGAAGTAGCGTTAGAAGAATTGTTTAATGCTTGGATCTCTGGAGCAAAAGCATTTAACTTCAAAACCCTTCATGAAATTGTCACTAATACAAACGCGAGCACTAATACATGCACGCAGTCGGAACACACAACGACATCGTCCTAGTTGGAGTTCTTATCATCATTTAAGCTATATATTTATTGGTAATCATATGGTAGGATATGGAACTAATAAATTGGATGGCGGTGAAGGTAAGTTTCTTGGATATAACGAGATACAACAAAGACATAGTGAAGTAGATGCTTATAGAAAACTTAGAACTCTTCTTATTAACAAAACATGGACAATGATAAATATCCGTTTGTCAAAAAATGGAGAAACTCGATTGTCACAACCTTGTTGTAAATGTCAAGATTATCTACATAAAGTTGGATGTAAAAAAGTATTTTACACTATTAATACTAATCCTAACGTTGTAGATTGTTTTGCAGAGTTAACATACTAATAAAACATTTTATTTTTCGTTTTGTATTTTTAAGTCTCATACATACATAAGGTACTAACAGCAATTAAACGCAATTATATTACAGGTCGTTGGTTCGAATCCAACCTCCCCGGCCATCGGGGAGTAACTCAGTGGTAGAGTGGTAAAGCAAAAAAAACAGTATCTAGTTAATACAAGGCCGCAAGGCCATAGATGTGCACAGCAATATTCATATTAATGAAACCTTGAGGTTCGATTCCTCGATATTCCTTCGGGAATAATTGGGACTCTTCGGAGTTTTATACTTCCGTGAGGAAGTAGACAATGAGAACGCATCTAGATTCATTAACAGGTAGTTACAGCAATTAATAATAAAATTCACTTTTAGAAAATTGTGGCATACAGTGAGCCCAAATCACTGTACTATCTAGACTAATGACACCGAAAACAACGACACTAAATAATGCCGTTACAGAGGCTACTGCTGGTAGCGCTCTAATGGACTTCTTCGCACAAGGTGGAGCACTAAGAGGCGTTGGTAAAGAACGTGCTAATACACTTCTTAGCAATGCCTATGACGAAGATCCTCTTCGTGCAGTAAAGATGGCCTTCTATTTCAGAGACATCAGAGGAGGACAAGGAGAGAGGGATACTTTCAGAATTCACTTGGAATGGCTTGCAAATAACCATCCTGATAGCCTTAGTCCTAATCTAGAGCACATTGGTCATTTTGGTAGATTCGATGATCTCTATGCTCTTATGGATACTCCTCTAGAAGACGAAGCGCTCTTTGCTATTCGTGATCAGCTAGAAGATGACATTGAATCAGAGCATCCTTCTCTACTTGCTAAATGGATGAAGAGTGAGAATACCTCTAGCCCAGAATCTTGTGCTCTTGGTAAAAAGACTAGGAAGTACCTAGGCTGGACCCCTAAGAAATATAGGCAAACTCTTAGCGCTCTTAGATCAGACATTGACGTTGTTGAACGTAAAATGTGTTCTGGTGAATGGAGTGATATTGACTTTAGTCATGTGCCTTCTAAGGCAATTATGAACTATCGCAATGCTTTCTTGAAGCATGATGAAACAAGATGGAAAGAGTTCCTTGAACAAGTTCAAGAAGGAACTAAAACCATTAAATCTGCCGCACTCTATCCTTACGATATTATTCGTAAAGTTCTTAGAGAAAATTGCGATACAAATGATAAAACTGTACTAGATGCTCAATGGAAAGCCATGGTTGAGGAATTCAAAAGTACCATTAGTGGCAATGGCATTGTAGTATGTGATACTTCTGGCTCCATGTTTGGTTATGGAGACGAAGTCGCACCTATTGACGTTGCTGTTAGCCTTGCCATTCTATTTGCAGAAATTAATGAAGGCTTGTTTGCTAATAAATTCATTACCTTTAGTGAGAACCCTAAGATTCAAAGTATTAAAGGTAAGAATATTTATGAAAAAGCAGGCAACTTATCTCAAGCTGATTGGGGTATGTCAACTAATATTCAAAAAGTGTTTGATACCCTTCTAAAGAATGCGACAACTATGAGCATTCCTCAAGAAGAAATGCCAGACACTGTTTATATCATTTCTGATATGGAATTCAACGAAGTAGAATATGGCATTGCTGGTATTAATCAAACTAATACTAACTTCGAAGCAATTGAAGCTAAATATCATGCTTATGGATACAAACGTCCTAAGCTTGTTTACTGGAATGTAGACGCAAAAACTCAACAGTCTCCTGTGAAAGCAGATGAAGCTGGCACTAGACTAGTTAGCGGGTGCTCTCCATCCATTTTAAAGAGTATACTAACTGGTAATGCATTTACTCCTGAAGATCTAATGCTTGAAGTAATTGACGACTTTCGCTATGATATTATTGTAGCGTAGGTGGCGGAGGAGGACAGGATATTTATATCTTGACGCTCTCTAATTAGCCATGGCACAATGAAAATTGGGTCATGGCTATTTTTTTTATCCAGAAAACAAAAAAAGAGAATATAACATGTCAATCAAAGTATTAACTATTCTAGGAATGACAGTAGAATTAATAGGTTTTAGTCTTGCTTGGATTTGGTTTGGCTGGAAACTTGCGGTTATTATAGCTCTTTGTATCTGGGGAAATAATATGGAGATAGGAGATCGAAAATAATAGTAGCTTAGATTTTTGCATCTGGAAAAGATGCAAACAAACTTCCTCTTGTATTTATAGCTCTACTTTTGGCTTATGCAATAAGCATTTTGCCCAAGTAGTAGAGGAGGCTACTAAAGGTGGCGAAGCCAATATTAAATATATTCTATCTAACTGTAGTGCCGCAGTTCTTAGAGATTACAAGGCACAAACTAATGAAGAATAATGTATCAACAAAACGCCTTAATTTATTATAGACATATATCAGGTGGTCAAGAACCAGAGGTTACAACATTTCTAGGTGGAGTACCTGAAGAGAGCCCAACGTCTTTTGCGTTTGAGTTCTGTCGTGGTGATGACACGACAATTATTATTGTACAGGCAACTGATGGCTCACTGCTAATAAGGAAAGCAGAGCCTGATGAAGTAGAATCCTTGCCAACTCTGTTTAAAGACATTGATGAGTCTATTCAAGAAGAAGACACCGAAGCCACCACGTCCATCTAATCCATATAAGCACACAGCATTTGCAGTAATAGTTGTTATAACTTTACTGTTAGCTTTCCTGGTAAAAGGTGTAGTCTTAGGAGGTATGTTAACTGGGCTTATGAGCTCAATAGCTGTATGGATTATAGTACTCAAAACTCCAATTTGGTTACAAGATTGGATGGGTCGACATACTCTATTGTCTGACTTATTATTAACACTGGTGTCTTCATCAGTGCTAGCTATGCTAGGTCCAGGCATTACTATGTTTGTAGCCTTAGTCACACAGGCAGTTATACTGTCGGTATTATTGCAAACCTTATGATAGACTTAACTCAAAAATACTACTTTGTATATAATATCACTTTTCAAAGATATCATGACAAGGCTTATACAAAAATAGGCCCTGCTAAAGCTCTTTGTACAGCTAGTCATAGACACTATGGAGATGATTACCAAGTAGTAACTTGTATGCTTATTCCTATAGGAAACACGAAATGGCCTAAATAAATGAGTAAAATAGTTAAAGTTAAAGAGAAAAATGATTGGGAACGACGAACTTATTTTGCTGGTAAAAAAGAATTAGAACCAAACAAATTTAATTCTACTTATATTTCTTGGCCTGATGGTACTCAAGAGAAAGTAGAGGTTATTTGGCTCTCAGAAAGCCATAGTTATACTGATCATAATTATTCAGATACTGTAACATCTATGGTTCCTTATGTAAAAATAAATCATTTAGGCTTAGTAATAACAGTTAAGCTAAGTAAATTGTCGATATTAGTATAATGAAATTAATATTACAAGCCCCAATTAATAGCTTAGGCTATGGTGTCTTTGCTCTAGGATATTATAAGATCCTAAGAGACAGGCATGAGGATCTACATGTCTTACCTATAGGTAATCCTAATATAGGTGCTATAGAAGACTTGATGGATATCATAGGAGTAGACAAGCAGGATTACATAGATCGTATGATTCCTGGTGTCAATGGACTCACAGACTATACTACTTTGACTATATGGCATGCTCATGAGCTCAATAAGTCAGTAGGTCCCAATAAATATGGGCATAGTACATTTGAGACCACTAAGATACATGGAGGCAACTCAGGCTCTATAAGAGACTCTGTTAATACAGTCATGACACCTAGTGACTGGGGTGTAAGAGTCCTTAGGGAACATAACATAAAGGCTGAGTGTGTCCCAGGGCCTGCATCCCTCCTAGGAGTGGATGTCTCTATGTATAGAAACTTTGACTTCTTGAAAAATCACTTTGATTCAAGCACTCCTATATTTATGTCTTCTGGTAAATGGGAAAAGAGAAAGAATCAACAAGGTATCTTAGATGCTATATCTAATGTTGATGAGCCCGTTAACCTTATAGGATTATGGGATAATCCATTTACTAATGGCTTAGTAGCTCCTATGGAATATCTTACACATTTAAAGTTTAATCTAGCTAGAGTTCTCAATCATGAGAATAATCTAATCTATATTTATAAGAGAGGCAAAGACACAGTCATCCTTGTATCATATGTTAAGTCATATAAAGACGTTGTATCTTTGTATAATATAACAGATTGTTATATGTCTATATCATGTGGAGAGGGGTGGGATTTACCATTAGTAGAAACTATATCAATGGGAATTCCTTCTATAGCATCTTATAATACTGCTCATACCCAATATATTGAATCTAAAGATGAATTTTCACTTGAATGCACAGAGGAACTAGCTAAAGATGGTATCTTTTTTGATGGTAACCAAGGTAATTGGTATCCTGTTAAACGGCTAAGTGATGTATCTGAGCTTATGAATAAGATAATTTATTATCATGGTGATGAAATAGTAGAGGCACAAATAGTTTCATCAGATTTAGCTAAGCTTTGTAATCCTGATCGTATATTTAAGATGTTAAAGGATCATTGTGGGTTTTAACGAAGTATACAGTATATCAGAGAAATACAAAGAGTGCACATTATGTCCTCTGCATAAGGATAGAATAGTCAACAAAGAATCTGTTATTATAGGAGAAGGAGTAGTCGATGCCTTAGGCCTTATTATAACTGATGCACCTAAGTATAATGATCCTGCTCATCCCACTATTTATACTAAGGGGTCAGAAGAGACAGAAATACTTAAAAAGATCTTCATTAAAGTAGGGCTTAGTACTTATGAGTGGTATATTACTTCTACCTTAGCTTGCAAGGGAATAGTAAATAGAGATAATGTAATAGCGTGTAGAGATCGGTTACGAGATGTTATTAAAGCTATTAATCCAAAAGTAATACTGCTGCTTGGAAGAGCCTCCTATTTCTCATTGTATGGCGTAGGACCTTCAGCAGAAACAAAGAAAGGTGTGCAGCCAGGAAAATCAGAAATCTCTGTTATTTATACTCATAATCTTTCAGGTTATATTGCAGCTAGAAAAATAAATACAGAAGGTTACCAAGAGGCAGCCAAAGAAATGATGGGACATTGGCAAGAAGCTGCTAATATCATTAATAAGTATAAAGAGGATGGTCTTACATAGATACAATATGTGGATCTTTATTGATTTAGATCCACCAGATGGATATAAAAACGTTTTTAAAATAAATATAAAGAATTGGCAAAAAATAAAAAGTTTACAAGGAGAACCATTTGTCAATATTATTAAATCCTTAAATGCCTTTAATGGCGAAATATTATGACAGAATTTAAAATTGATGCAGATCACCCAATGGCCAAGCTTGCGGCTAAGGTATATAATACAACAGCTTTAACTAATGAACAATTGAGCAATGTTATGACTATGGAATTAACCATGCAACCTCAAGAGTTTACTGTATCTGTTAGTGAAACAAGGCAAGTAGCTCAGTATGAAAGTAATAATTATTTCATGAGCGTAAAAATTAGTTTAGCTGCTGCTTCTGCTATGATAGTAGATAGAGTAAACAGCGAACTTGATCCAAAGAAAAGACTTGAAATTTATAATGAAGCAAGGAAGGCACTTTCTGGCTTAGTTGCAAGTCGATATGAAAAAACAGAAAATTGGATGAGAGAACTAATTCATCAACAGCAAATAGCTGACGGCATTGCACCTAAGTAATATGATCGTTATTCATCTATCAACTTTTGATTTTCCAATACGTAGTGATATTGATTTAGCAAGAATTAGTCATGTACCTCATTATGTTAGTCATTCAACTACATATGTTAAATGTGATGATAGACTTTTAGCTGGGACCCATAATTTTATATTAGTCAAAGAACAATGGAAAAAAATTAGAGCATAATGGATAGAAATATATGTATATTCAACGGTACTGTTGAATGGTACAAAGAAAAACAAATAGGGCCTGGATGGGGCCTTATTAATTGTAGAGTTGGTTTACCTAACTTTGAGCTTAAAGACTCATTAGGTGTTATGCAAAAAGTTACTAAGCCTATAGTATGGTTAAATGTAAAAACTACTTATAGCCAAGATGGTATCATACAGCCATCTAATATATTAACTAATTTTGAAGAAAAAAGGTTTGTTGTAATATCTGATGCTAAAATATCTCATTATGATACTGAGGCTAAAGATAAGGATGGGATTGTTATTAAAGGCGCGCCTAGACAAACTAGGTTTAGTTTAGAGTGTAACGCTTATAATATAACATTTTCTCATCAACCATATCAAGAAATTAATGCTTGTTCATTTAAAGGTAGAGTTATTGATTACAATGAAACTACTGATATAATGACTGTCTCATGCTCATATAGAACTAAGACAGAAGTCAAACATAAATTAGTCCCGGTATATACTCAAAAGAAATATACACCTATACTTAAAGGGGCACCAGTAATTGTAACTGGGAGTGTTTGTGGAAAAACTCTTTCTCGGGAGAGTATTTTATATATTGCTGCTGACACTATAATAAATATAAAATGATTGAACCAAGTACCGGACTATTTTATGAAGTTATAACTGATTATCTAAAAGGCTCTGCAATATTTGCCACAAGAGCGGTTAATAAAATTGTCGTCCTTAATAAGGGCGATCATTTATTTGATAAAGTAGATACATTGTGTATTGATGCTAATGGCGTCATCAAGATTAATAAAGAATTTTGGAAAGCTAAAGTTAAAACGAAACAAGATGCAGCTATAGTATTCTTGCATGAAATGATGCATAGTGTTCTATCTGATACTATCATTAGTAAGAATATGAATCCACAAGAGCATTTACTTGCTAATATCTCTATGGATATTAGAATTAATGCAATTATCTACCAGAAGTGGATAAAAGATAAAGGGTCTATAGGAAAGACAATCTTAGAGAACATGTATCCTTCTTATGGGTTCAGTGGGCTTTTAAGACCAGGATCAAACTATGGCGTTAATAGTAAATTTAGATTACTATATAATGCAATGTATCCTATTAGTAATTATCATAACTATAACAATATTCAAGAGAAAAACCTCTTTAAAAATGAAGAGTCTATTCGAACTGCAATTAAAATCTTGGTTTCTAAGAAAAAATTAGAAGAGATTGTTGGCAAAGTAATACTTATAGGAACCCATAGTTTCAATGAAAATAACGAAATTGAAGGTATGGATGAAGGAACCAAAGATGCAATACGTGATTTACTCTTGGATAACTTATCTAATGCAAATGCTAGATATAGATCAGAACTCTATGATAACATTTGCAATGTTATTAAGTCTTCTTACAGTATAAATAATAAAATTTTAGAACGCTTTGCTTGTTCTGCTAAGATAAATGTAATTAAGCAGTTTTATAAGAAACCCAGAAGAATTACAGGAGTCATACCACAGAATCCTACTAATAGAGAGATTGTGCTCATGGCTTGTGATTACATTCCTCCACTGTGGAAAAACAAGAAAGACATCTTAGATAATATCAATAAAAATGTTGCAATTTATCTAGATGTATCAGGGTCAGTAGGGGCCCATCTTCCTAAAATATTAGGAGTGATAGCAAATCTAAAACAAGGAATTAAAACAATTTTCTGTTTTAGTAATTTAGTGTCAGAACATAGTGTCTCAGATTTATGTCAAGGTAAATACGAAACAACTGGCGGCACTGACTTTGACTGTATTGTTGAGCATGCAGTTGAACATAACATAGATAAATGCATTATATTCACAGATGGTTATGCCGACTTAAATAATGCTAATAAAACATTAGCTAAAGAACATATTAAAGACTCCGCTATTGTTTACTTTTCAGGTAGTGTTAATCGCAACAACTATTTTGAACAAAAGTATGATAAGCATTTCACACTAGAAGAATTAGTAGCATAAATGAATATATTTAAAAAATTAGGTATCTATGGATTGCCAGAAATTAAAGAAAATGCAATTCTCGCGTCTTTGTTTACGGGAGATCCAGTATTACTTATCGGTAAGCAAGGCACCGCAAAGACAGCATTGTCTAATCGGATTGGCGATGCTTTTCGTGAGCGCTCTAAACGAGAACATCTCAAAAATCCTAATAAGAAAATAATTAATCATATTAGTTATGATTCTAGTAAGATTAATTTTGAAGATCTAATTGGAATTCCTGATCCTAGTGCTCTAAGAGAAGGTAAAACTAAATTCATTGAGTCCCCAATGACTATTTGGGATAAGGATTTAGTTACCTTCGATGAGTTTAATAGGCAAGAACCTGCGCGACAGAATAATATCTTTGAACTTATTCGTTCAAGAACAATCATGGGTATCCCTACAGGGACCAAGTG
>Ga0316190_10002065_pt1 | contig 14647 bp, 14 predicted proteins | sample Eddworburrow2_MG_FD_204929 | JGI IMG/M metagenome (GOLD analysis project Ga0316190, IMG submission 204929) | Coastal sediment microbial communities from Maine, United States - Eddy worm burrow 2 | ecosystem: Environmental > Aquatic > Marine > Coastal > Sediment | place: USA: Maine | collected... | reverse complement strand
GCCGGAAAATATCAGGGCCAGACGGGCGTCACCGTACCAAGGCTGTAACGATGAAATTATCTGAAATTCTGGCTCAAGCAGAAGCGCCGCTCATTTCCTGCGAGTTCTTTCCGCCGAAAACCGATAAGGGTGAGGAAAACCTGTGGGCCTGTCTGAATGAATTACGCGCCATCAATCCGGCCTATGTTTCGGTGACCTATGGAGCCGGCGGCACTACTCAGGAACGCACCAAGGGTATTGTAACCCGTATTCAGGCTGAAACCGGTCTGTCGCCCGTGGCACATCTGACCTGCGTTGGTTCAACTGCAGACGACATTGCTGCCCTGCTCGAGGATTATCGGGCTGCAGGCATCGAGAATATCCTCGCCCTGCGCGGCGACCCTCCAGAGGGTATGAACCACTTCGAAGCAACAGCAGGTGGATTTTCTTATGCCACCGATCTGATCTCCTTCATCAACAGCAAGAAGGACTTCTCTATCGCCTGCGCCACCTATCCGGAGGGACACCCGGAATCCAAAGGCGGCGTGCGCGATGACATCGGCTACTTGAAGCTAAAGCAGGACAAAGGCGCGGATTGCGCCGTCACACAGTATTTCTTCGACAACGAAGCTTATTTCCGTTTCCTTGAAGAGACCGCCAAGGCCGGCGTCACCATTCCGCTGATTCCTGGCATTATGCCGATAACCAACTATGACCAGATTGTGCGTTTTTCTGCCATGTGCGGAGCCACCATTCCCGACTGGGTGCATGAGCAGATGAATCCGATTCGCGAGGATCTGGATGCGGTGAAAAAACTCGGCATCGAATTGGCCACCCGACAGTGCAGCGAACTGCTCGCCGCTGGGATTCCGGGCCTGCATTTCTATACCTTGAACAAATCAGAGGCGACCATCGCTATCGCTCGGAACCTGTAACAACTTGGTGGCACTTCCCCATCGCTTGAATATCGTAGCCGATGCGCATATCTGGGGTGTGGAAGAAGCCTTCTCCTCCCTCCCCGGCCTGGAAGTATCCCTGACCATCCTGGAAGCATCAGAAATCACCCATGCAGCCCTTCAGCAAGCCGATGCGCTGATTACCCGCTCCTCTACACAGGTGAACGAACAACTGCTTGCCGGAACCCCGGTGCGTTTCGCGGCGACCGCCACCATCGGCGATGATCATTACGATAAGAAATGGCTAGGCGAACACGACATCAGCTTCGCCAATGCAGCCGGCTCCTCTACCGGCTCGGTGGTTGAATACATGCTTACAGCCCTGCTCGAGCTGCATGCCCGAAAACTGATTGTCCTGCCGGATATCACGCTGGGCATTATCGGGGTAGGACGTATCGGTGGCACACTTGCTGATATATGCAGCAAGTTGCACATTAGCACCCTGCTCAACGATCCACCCCGGGCAAAACGCGAGGGGGATAGAGGATTTTCCGAGCTTGATGAACTGCTGAACACAGCAGACTTGCTCAGCCTGCACACGCCACTGACTCGCACGGGTGAAGACAAAACCCATCACCTGCTTGATGCGCAGCGTCTGGCTCGTTTTAAAGGTCGCGGCATCATCAATACTGGACGCGGCGCCTGCCTGGATAATAGCGCCCTGCTCAACTGGCTGAATGGAAACAAACATCGTTTCGCAGTGCTTGATTGCTGGGAAAATGAACCGGCCATCTCTGCCAGCCTGCTTACCCATCCCCAGCTTGCCATTGCCACACCGCATATCGCAGGGCATTCACTCGATGGCAAGGCAGCCAATACCTTGTTCGCCTACCTGGCACTATGCAAATGGCTGAAAACCGAGCCCGTATGGCATCCTGAAAAACTGCTGCCAGCTGTCGAAGAGCCGTCGAAGATTGGTTGCGGTAACGATGCCTGGCTGAACATGCACAGCGCTGCCACTCAGCTTTACCCCATCATGCAGGATGATGCCGCCCTGCGTGGCATCGGCCATTCGGCGGAAAGAGAATTTGGCAAGGGATTTGCTGCCTATCGCCGCCACTACCCGATACGACGCAGCTGGGAGCAGGTTCTGCTACAGTTGCAACATTCCGATCCGCTGACCTCGCGGCTGGCACAGGCAATGGGTATAAAAATCGTTTAGGAGCACACATGAGCGCTGCACAGATTGATAAAAACCATCTGGTCTGGATGGACCTTGAAATGACCGGGCTTGATCCGGAAGAGGACACCATACTGGAAATCGCCACCATCATTACCGACTCCCAGTTGAATACCATCGCCGAAGGGCCGGTTTTGGTTATTCACCATAATCAGCAGGCGCTGGATTCGATGAACGAATGGTGTGTTCGCCAGCATGGCGAGTCCGGCCTGTCCAAACGGGTGCTTGATTCGACAACCACACTGGCAGAAGCCGAAGCAGCCACTTTGGATTTTATCCGCCAATATGTACCTGAGCGGAGCTCGCCATTATGCGGCAACTCCATCCATCAAGATCGTCGCTTCCTGGTGCGTTACATGCCTGCGCTGGAGGCATGGATGCATTATCGCAATATCGATGTAAGCACCATTAAGGAACTATCCAGCCGCTGGTATCCGAGCCTCAAATCACCGGCCAAGAACGGTACCCACCTGGCCATGGACGATGTGCGCGATTCCATCGCTGAACTAAAATTCTACCGCGAGAGGCTTTTTATACCTTCCGCGTGAGCAACTGGCAGCAATCTCAGCTATAATGGTAATACCATATCGGCAAAAGGAGATTGGTCATGTTTCTAAAAGACAAAAAATCAGGCGATCTGGTAGAAGTACTCGACCCCAAGGAAATGTTCAATCCGGCTGCCGGCACGATGAGCGTACGCTATCAGGCTGGTGAGGAAGTCGGTGAACCGGTCAGCGTTGAAAAGACAGCGCTATGTTTCCCATCCGATGAAGCCTTGCCACGCTGCTGGGTGGACTCCCACTACCGCGTCAAGTTCTAAACCAGACAGAGCTTCACCCGGCCCCATCCGCTTCAGGGGGCCGGTTTTTTTGTGTGCGGGCCTTGCTGCAATGTAAGCAGGCACATGGGATTTGAACCCCTTCTTGGATAGCATGTAATTCGGACTTGCATCCACAGCCCATTTTCCCATAATCCGGCACCCGCAGAACATCGCATGGCCAGGTAGCTCAGTCGGTAGAGCAGAGGACTGAAAATCCTCGTGTCGACAGTTCGATTCTGTCCCTGGCCACCATTGTAAAAGGAGTCACGAGAAATCGTGGCTCCTTTTTTTCTTAAAGGCCTGTAAGCCGAAGACCCCCAAGGGGCTCAAGCACTGAGCCAAACAACGAATAACCCTTTGCCGAACTCGGATTTAAACACAAATTAAATATGGACGAATCGAAAACCATAAGTAACATCACCAATGTATTTTTATATCCAAGGAGGTGGAGACAGTGGTCGAAAATACTTCGGAAAACTCCAACTACAATATGGCGATCGTAAAGGCTTTTGCAGTCTGTGCAGTGGTTTACTTCCTCGTCGGCGCACTGGTGGGCGATCTTATTGCATGGCAGTTATCGTTCCCCGCACTGAATATCAGCGAGTATCTGAGCTTCGGCCGCTTGCGCCCATTGCATACCAACGCGGTGATCTTCGCCTTCGGTGGTTGCACGCTGATGGCAACGGCTTTTTATGTGGTACAGCGAACCTGCGCGGTTCCCCTGTGGAGCAGCAAAATGGCCTGGTTCACCTTTTGGGGCTGGAACCTGATTATCGTTTCCGCCGTCATCTCCTTCCCGATGGGCTGGACCTCCGGCAAGGAATACGCCGAATTGGAGTGGCCGATTGATATCGCCATCGCAGTCGTCTGGCTCTCTTATATGTTTAATTTCATCATGACGATCGCCAACCGCAAGGTATCTCATATCTACGTTGCCAACTGGTTTTTCCTCGGCATGATGATCATGATTACCTATCTGCATGTGGTGAATTCACTGGCTATTCCGGTAACGATGACCAAATCGTATTCGCTGTTCTCCGGGGTTCAAGATGCGATGATCCAGTGGTGGTGGGGACATAATGCTGTGGGCTTCTTCCTGACCGCAGGCTTCCTCGGCATCATGTATTACTTCATCCCGAAACAAGCCAACCTGCCGATTTTCTCTTATCGTCTCTCCGTGTTGCACTTCTGGGCACTGATGTTCGGTTATGTCTGGCTGGGCGCACATCATCTGCAATACACCGCCCTGCCCGACTGGGCCGGCTCACTGGGTGCAGCTGTATCTATCGCCATGATCATCCCTTCCTGGGGTGGTGCTGTGAACGGTCTGATGACCCTCTCCGGCGCCTGGCACAAATTACGAGATGACTACGTGCTGCGCTTCCTGGTCGTATCGCTGGCCTTCTACGCCATGTCCACCTTTGAAGGGCCGGTCATGTCGCTGAAGACGGTGAATGCGTTGAGTCACTATACAGACTGGACCATCGGCCATGTGCACTCAGGTGCCTTGGGTTGGGTGGTGATGGTTTCCGTTGGTGCAATCTATCACCTGCTGACCCGACTTTGGAAAACTGAGATTTACTCGGTCGGACTGGTCAATACGCACTTCTGGATTCACACCATCGGCACGGTGATTTACATCTGTGCCATGTGGGTGTCCGGTATCATGCAGGGTCTGATGTGGCGCGCTACCGATGACTACGGAAATCTGGCCTACACCTTCGCTGAAAGTGTGGTAGCCATGCATCCATACTATGTATTGCGTTCTGTGGGCGGCCTGCTTGTCCTGATTGGGGCAGGCATCATGCTATACAACGTAATCATGACCATTCGAACTGCCGGACAGCCAAAAGCTGCGGCAGTTCAGGCATAAGGGGGCTATCATGGGACTCGGAAGAATCATTGGAACTATGCTTGGCCGTTCGATCGACCCTCAGAAAAGGCGTGAAAAGAAATCTTTTCAGGAATCGCTCGAGAAAAACGTCTGGGGTTTTATTGTCATGATCGCCATTGTCGTCTCGATTGGCGGCATCGTGGAAATCGTCCCCCTTTTCTATCTTGATAGCACCATTGAGAAGCTGAGTAAGGATGAAGACAGCATTCGCCCATACACAGCTTTGGAGCTGGAAGGACGTGATGTCTATATCCGCGAGGGGTGCTATCTGTGCCATTCGCAGATGATTCGTCCGTTCCGCGATGAAATGGAGCGCTACGGCCATTACTCGCTGGCAGCTGAATCAAAGTACGATCATCCGTTCCAGTGGGGCTCCAAGCGCACCGGACCTGACTTGGCTCGTGTGGGCGGCAAGTACTCCAATGAATGGCAGGTACAGCATCTGCGCGCACCGCGCTCGCTGGTTCCCGAATCAGTGATGCCGGACTACGCATTCCTCGAGGGCTACATGCTCGATGGCGTCTTAACCGAGAAAAAAATGCGTGCGCTGTCCATGGTCGGTGTTCCCTACAGTGATGCCGATTTTGCAGGCGCTGCTGCGGGCGTTGAAGGCAAGACAGAAATGGATGCCCTCGTAGCCTATCTGCAAGTGCTCGGCACGATGGTGAAGTTTGAAGAAGGAAAGGACTACCGTGAGTAGTCTGAGCGAATTCTTCAACACCGACTGGGCCGCCATGACGCGGGCCGACTGGACGGGGTTGGTCATTGTGCTGGTACTCAGCGCTTTGATGATCGGTCTGTACGTCTGGGTGTTCAAACCGGGTAACCGGGACAAATTTGAACAGTACCGCGACTTTGTAAATGACGAACATAAGGATATGGACAGGGAGGTTGGACATGGCCAAACAAGATAAGCCGCAACAAGCCCCGGATACGGGCCACGAGTGGGATGGGATTCGTGAATTAACCAACCCGCCACCACGCTGGTGGATGATTGCCTTTCATGCCAGTTGGATCTGGTGTGTGGTCTATTTCATCCTCTACCCGGCCATTCCGCTGGTCAATGATTCAACCAAAGGCATTCTGGGTTGGACTCAGATTTCGGAGTTCAAAGAGGCTGTCGCGGAAAATGAAGCCCTCAAGGCTCCTCACATGCTAAAGGTGGCATCCATGGACGGCGAGGAATTGCTTGCTGATGCGGGTATGCGTAATTTCTCCGAATCCTCCGCCAAGGCCATCTTCGGCGACTACTGCGCCGCCTGCCATGGTGCAGGTGGAGAAGGCGCTGCAGGCCTGTTTCCCAATCTGGCTGATGACGATTGGCTGTATGGTGGTGATATCAATGCCATCATTGAAAGCATCACGGAGGGCCGAAAGAGTGATATGATGGCATTCACCGACATGCTGGATGAGACTGAAATCAACGCATTGACCGATACGGTGATTGCCGCATCCAAGGGAAATGCCACACCGGCACAACTGGCTCAGTTCGATGACATCGGTTGCGCCAGCTGCCACGGCGAAGATGCAACAGGTGGCGCAATTCATGAGTTTGGCAATGGTGCCGCCAATCTAACCGATGGCATCTGGCGATTTGGCAGCTCACGTGAGGATATCATGCGTACCATTCGCTATGGCGTGAATCAGGATGATGTGCCGGGTACCCGCAGCGCTATCATGCCGGCTTTCGCTGGCAAGCTGAGTCCGGAAGCGATCAAGATGCTGGCCGTTAAGGTTCATGAATTCGGCGGCGGGAAATAGGAGGCAGACATGGATGCAGTTGTTATCAGTGTAATTATTTCCATCGCCGGATGTCTTTTAATCTTCGGCTATTTTGCCTACAAGTTTTTCAAGATTATTTGCAGCAAGGATGATCCTGAATAGGACTGGGCTGGACAATTTGAGGGAGAGGGAGGCCTATGCCTCCCTTTTTCTTTTGAACGGGTCAAATTTGCATAAAAATCTATAGCGTGGTGGCTATGTATGATTCCACCCAGGCAAGAAAGGAGTGAGTGTGGCGGAAGATAGAAAAAACAATATTGAAGACATCTACGCAGATGCAGCTCACTGGCATGTCAACACGGGTGGAGAAACCATTCATGCCAAGCGCATGCATGGTCGCTTCCGTAACTACAAATGGTATGCCTCTATTCTGTGGCTGATCTACTTCATCGGCCCCTACTTCCGCTGGGATGGTCAGCAGGCCATCCTTTTCGACATCCCGCATCGCCAATTTCACATGTTTTCCCTCACTGTCTGGCCACAAGACATCTGGGTGCTGTCGCTGGTCCTGATTCTGCTAGCCATGACGCTGTTCGGCGTTACTGCAATCGCCGGACGTGTATGGTGCGGTTATTTCTGCTTCCAGACGGTATGGACAGACTGGTTCACCTGGCTTGAGGATAAAATCGAGGGAAACCCGATTCAACGACGCAAGCTTGATGCTGCCCCGTGGAATGGCCGCAAGATTCGTCTGAAGCTATTCAAACACACTTTGTGGATGCTGATCGCCATTGTCACTGGCGTAACCTTCGCAGCCTATTTCACCGATGCCTTGGGTCTGTGGCAGCGCTACCTGACGCTGGACGCCCCGTTCGTTGCCTGGGTGGTCTTGGCAGCTTTCATTTTTGGCACCTATGTGTTTGCCGGCTTCATGCGCGAGCAGGTCTGCTTCTGGCTATGCCCGTATGCCCGTATTCAAAGCGTCATGCTGGATAAAGACACAGAACTACCCACCTATGATCTGAAGCGTGGCGAACCACGCGGTAAAGTGCGCGGCAAGGAAGGCGGAAATCGAGGAGATTGTATCGATTGCCAGCTTTGCATCGGGGTCTGCCCGACCGGCGTGGATATTCGCGAAGGTATGCAGGAGGGGTGCATCAGCTGTGGTATGTGCATCGATGCCTGCGACAACATCATGGACAAGGTCGATCGTCCGCGCGGACTAATCCGCTATACATCGGAAAAGGCAATGCAGGGCATCGCAGTTCCACCCCTTTTCAAAAGGCCCCGTGTGATTGCCTACAGCAGTATATTTCTTCTGGCTGTCGGCGGTATTATCTACGGCCTGACCCATATTCCGCCCGTAGAGCTTTCCATCGTGCATGAAAGACAGCCGCTTTATATCCAGATGAGCAATGGCGAAATCCATAACAAGTACACCATCAAGGCGATCAATAAAACGCTGGATGATATGCACATGCGGCTTAGCATCGAGGACGGTCATGGCATCACAATAGTAGGCGGAGCCAAAGAGATCGTTCTGGATGCAGGGAAAAAGATTCCATTCAGCGTTTTTCTGTCAGCACGACCTGAAAGTCTGGCCAATAAAAGAACACGCATCCGCTTTGTACTGGAAAACATGGGTAAGCCAGCCGTAAAATTGACATACAAATCGGCCTTTATGAGTCCGACCGGGAAATAACAAGGGGTAGCCATGCTGAGTGAAAAACTTAAACAGGACCTCAAAAACCCTTGGTTACGGGCTGTGCTCGGCATCGTGGCGGTGGTTATCGCAGTCAACATCGTATTTATCACCTATGCCTTCATCACCCCACCCAACCTTGTGGTCAAGGACTACTACGAACAGGGCAAGCAGTACTTCCACAACGAAAATATCCGCCAGAAGACTGCGGCGTGGCGCTTGCAGCTATTGCTGCCCAACGATATTCAAACCAATAAACCGGCAACCTGTCGTCTTTATGTCATGAACGATAAAGGCACCCCCGTACAAACGGGAAAGGTGACGCTTTCTGCCTATCGTCCCAACGATGCCTCTGTTGATTTCACGCTCGAACTCAAGGCTGTGGACACCGGCACTTTCGCTGCACCCATAAGCTTCCCCTTGCCCGGCAACTGGGATTTAATGGCTCGCATCGATATCGATGGACAACGATTCGATACGGCCCAGCGCATTTTTGTCGGCAAATAACCCACTCGACGATGGCCGCTGTTTTCATTGCGGCCTTCCCGCCAATGGAGCCAGCACCTGCTCGGGCGACGTAGCCGGCGAGCAACATCTGTTCTGCTGCAGTGGTTGCCTGAATGTATGCCAGGTTATCCACGAAGCTGGATTGGACGCCTTTTACCAGCGCCTGCACAAGCAAGAAGCCGAGATGGCCCCTCCTCCCGACTCTCCATGCGATATCGATCAGTATGATCTGCCTGATGTACAACAGGAGTTTGTACATACCCTTGCTGACGGCTCTAAACAGGCACACCTGATGGTGGAAGGCATTCACTGCGCCGCCTGTGTATGGCTGATTGAAAGAGCCCTCGGCAAAATGCCCGGCATCATCCGCGCCGAGGTCAATCTGGCGCACCACAGATTGCTGCTGCATTGGCAGCCGGGGACAATACCGCTCTCGAAAATCATGCAAAGACTGGCAGCCCTGGGTTACGCAGCCATTCCATTTAATCTCGACACTGCTGAAGGAAAGATGCGCGCGCAGAATCGTCGCCTGTTGTTCCGCATGGGCTTTGCCGGATTCGGTGCCATGAACATCATGTGGATTTCCATTGCCCTGTATGCGGGCTCTTTTTCAGGCATCAGTATCGAAGATCGTCACTTCTTCCATTGGGTAAGCCTTGCCATCGCCACCCCTGTATTATTCTATTCCGGGGGCCCGATCCTGCTCTCTGCCCTGCGCGGTCTGCGCTTGGGCTCTCTCGGTATGGATCTTCCCATAGCCATTGGTGCGCTCGCCACCTACACCTACTCCCTATGGCAAACCATACAGGGCGGCGAGCACATCTATTTTGATACGGTTGTCAGCTTTCTGTTTGTCATTCTTGTCGGCCGTTATCTTGAAGCGCTGGCCCGACGCAACGCCTCCTCTGCCACGCTCCGCCTGCTTGAATTGCAACCGCGCATGGCTACGCGCTTGACGGAATCCGGTGAAGAACGGGTGGCGGTGCGCAAACTGGTCGCTGGCGACCGCCTGCACATCAGGCCAGGTGATAAAGTGCCTGCCGATGGCACGGTGCTCGAAGGCATCTCGCATATCGATGAATCGATGTTGACCGGCGAATCAAAACCGGTGCATAAGCAGTCGGGATGTCGCGTGGCAGGCGGCACGGTCAATGTCGAGGCTTCACTTGTCATGCAAGTCGAGGTGACAGGCGAAGGCAGCGTGTTATCACGCATCATTCATCTGGTCGAATCTGCACAAGGCTCCAAGGCACGTGTACAACGACTGGCGGATCGCATCGTGCCCTGGTTTGTCGGCACTACCTTACTGCTATCGGCCATCACCTTCCTGTTCTGGGTGCAATCTGATTTTGATACGGCGCTGCTAGCCGCCACCGCGGTCTTGATTATCACCTGCCCGTGCGCTCTGGGGCTGGCCACACCGATGGCTATTGCGGTCAGCACGGGCGTGGGCGCCCGATATGGGGTACTGGTGCGCAATGGCGAGGCGCTTGAAAACCTATCCAGAATCACCCATGTGGTGCTGGATAAAACCGGCACGTTGACCGAGGGGCGCATGTTCGTCAGCGACATCCATACCCTTGGAGATAAAGACAGACTGCTACAGCTGGCTGGTGCAGTGGAACGGCATTTTTCTCACCCGCTGGCCACTGCCATTTGTTCATCGCTTGAAGCCAAGGCATTGCCCTTCATGCCGTGCAGCAAGCCGCAATCGCTTGCCGGTATGGGCGTGGGCGGTGTTGTGGATGATTGTGAGATATGGATTGGCAATAGGCGCCTGATGAACAAGCGGGGAATTGAATTAGACGTCGCGATGACCGAAGCCTGTGAACGAATCGAGTCGGAAATGGGAGTGGCCGTTTTGCTTGCAAGCGATGGCGAACTTCTGGGACTGTTGTGCATCGAGGATCAGTTGCGTCAGGGGGCAGAGGAGCTTGTCGCCGAACTCTCAAAATGCGGCATCGGTATCAGCCTGTTAACCGGTGATTCCGCAGCCGCTGCCAAGCATCTACACCAACGTCTTTCAGAACATGCCTCAGCCCCGATTCAGGTCATCGCCGATGTATTGCCCGAGGACAAGCTGGGCTACATCGCCAAGCTGCAGGAAAAGGGTGAGTGCGTGTTGATGGCCGGCGACGGCATCAATGATGGCCCCGCGCTGGCGCAGGCGGATATCGGCATTGCCATGGGACAGGGCACCGATGTATCAATGGAATGCTCGGATATCGTGCTCATGGGAAGTGATGTGAGCAAGATTCCGTGGACGATTTCTTTGGGGCAGCGGACGCTGCAAACCATCCGCCAGAATCTCGGTCTTTCACTGGCCTATAACATCATTCTCGTGCCAGCCGCCATGGCCGCCTGGGTAACACCTGTGTTTGCTGCACTGGCCATGCCGCTGAGCTCACTTCTGGTGATTGGCAATGCCATTCTGATCAGACGGCATATGCACAGAAGGTAAATGGGTTAATATGATGTTGTGGTATACTCCTCGGCCTACGGAGAGACTGATATGAGTGTTATCTACGGCTTGATTCCGGGCATGATTATTTTGGGACTGGTTGGCGTGCTGGTCTTTTTCTGGGCGGTTAAAAACGGCCAGTATGATGACATGGAAGGCCCGGCGCATCGCATTCTCGATGATGACGATATGGATAACAGCAAAGATAAGGATCATCCCCCATCATGAGTCACTCCCTGCCCTCGGCATTGCTGCTGATGCTGTCGATGGGTTTTATGGGCAGTCTGCACTGCATCGGTATGTGCGGCGGACTGATCAGTGCTGTGAGCATGAGCCGAAAACAGGTCTGGTGGTCCGGCCTGCTTGTCTATCAACTAGGCAGAGTCAGCACCTATGCCACGCTCGGCCTGCTTGTCGGCTTCAGTGGTGCTGCGCTGAACACCTTCGGAGGCGACCACATACAACGCCTGCTAGCCATACTGGCTGGCCTGTTGATGATCGCCTTTGCGATGAATCTGGCCGGATGGTTGCCGGACCCACTCAAGCATTTTGGCGCATGGGCCAGCCGGAAAACAGGGCTTGCGCAAATGGCCATGCGGGTGTCAGGCAAAAAAGAGGCCGGCAACAGCCGTGCAATAAACTGGTACAGCCTGGGGCTGGTCAACGGCCTGCTACCCTGCGGGCTGGTTTATGCCGCCCTGTCGATGGCTCTGGCCGCCGGAAATACGGGTCATGCCATCCTGATGATGCTCGCCTTCGGCCTCGGCACGATACCCGCCATGATGTTTGTTCCGTCTATCCTGCGCGGCATGACACCTTCGGGCCGCGCAGCCTCACTGCGTATCGCAGCCGTGCTCATCATTCTACTTGGACTGATAACCATCTATCGCGGCAATATGCAGCCTGGCCATATGACCCAAGACATGCATGCACGCATAGCATGCTGTGATTACGACTATTTGCTTATAGAGGGATTGGAAAAGCTCAGCATCGGTAACACATCGCTGCCAAGTGTGGCACTCAGGCCGACACTGTCGTAGCGATACAGTATCTGCTCATCCTCAAGATTCTGTATAAGATCGGGCTCTCCGAACCTTGCTTTCAGATTCTCAGCTGACACATCCAGACTTGGAATCAAAGTCAGCTCCTTGACCGTAGCATCATAAACACCGCTTAAGTCTGAGCTTGCCAAGCCGATGCGTATGACGCCGTTCTGCGATTGCTGCGGCATAGATGCACGCTTCGCCATGCTCAGGCGTTCCTCTTGCCCGACATCCAATAGCAATATCACTTTGGTATGGTCAGCAATGGCTGGGAAAAACGCCTCCAGCTTCATACCTGCCTTGGCATGCCCTTCAGGATAGAGATACAAGGCTACCTCGGCCTTACTTTGCAGAATCAGCTCGGCTTGGCGTAAGTTGCTTTCCCCCAAGGTAAGACCCAGTACGTGCAGCTTACCTGTGGCATCCACATGTGTATCCGGTGTCGAACTGCCCTGCTGGTATTGCGTGCTGGTCCATAAAAACAGGCCCGTCGTGGCCACAACAACCACCAGCAAGGCATACAAACCCATGCGATCATAATTCATCAGGTAACTATCCGTGAATGCGCTTGAAAGTCCATGTCTACCGGCAATTGTTGACAAGGCGACGCGCTGCTAAGATGTAGCCATACGAGAGAGAGGGAATCCAACATGGCTAAAATGAATATTGTGTTTATCGCTTCCGAGGCTGCCCCACTGGCCAAAACAGGAGGGCTTGCCGACGTTGCTGGATCTCTGCCGCTGGCGCTCTCACGCCTCGGACACAAGGTAAGCGTCATTCTCCCCTACTATCGCAAACAGGTCGCCGCCAGCGGCGTCCCCATCAAACCACTCAAGAAATCAGTGAACGTCTGGATTGACGGTGTGGATCGCATCGCACCTCTGCATCAGGCCAAGGTGGACGGTGTCGACTTCCTGCTCGTCGAGCAGGACGATTTCTTCGATCGTGACGGTCTGTACGGTCCGGCCGGTGGCGCATATGAAGACAACTTCCCGCGTTACCTCTTCTTCTGCCGGGCAGCGCTTGAGGCCTCCTGCCTATTGAGCAAGCCGGTGGATGTGTTCCACTGTCATGACTGGCAGACCGGCTTTGTTCCCTTGCTCCTTAAAACGCAATATCAGCATCAGGCACGCATTGCCGATGCTAAAAGCGTTTACACCATTCATAACCTTGCCTATCAGGGTGTCTTCCCTTCTTTCTGGCTGCATCGCCTCGGTTTGCCTGCAGATTACTATCATACCGGAAGTTTTGAATTCTACAGCCAGATCAATTGCATGAAGGCAGGCATCATGGCTTCCGACCACATCACCACGGTAAGCCGGACCTATGCTGAAGAAATCCTGACACCGGAATACGGCTGCAACCTAGAGGGCTTTCTTGGCGATCATGGGGATAAACTTTCCGGTATCGTTAACGGTCTTGATATCGAAAACTGGGATCCGGCGACCGATAAGAGCATCACCGCCAACTACACGACCGGAACAATGCAGGGCAAGGCAGCCTGCCGGGCCGCTTTGCAAATCGATACAGGACTGGCCTCCGATACAGGCCAACCCCTGCTAACCCTGATCTCCCGTCTGGCCGAGCAAAAAGGCGTCGACCTGCTACTCGAATGTATCCCACAGTGGCTTCAAGAGGGATATCAGCTGGCCATCCTCGGCTCCGGGGAGCCTGCGTGGGAAGCGATGCTGCAGCGTCTGGCTGCCGAACGGCCTGAGCAAATGTACTTCTTCGCCGGATTCAATGAGAAGCTGGCGCGTAAAATCTATGCCGGTGGCGACATCTTTCTGATGCCTTCTCGCTTCGAACCCTGCGGTCTCGGCCAACTGATGGCCATGCGCTACGGCAACATCCCGGTTGTCCGTGCCACCGGAGGCCTGAAAGATACGGTTACGGACTATACTCAGGACAAAACGCAAGCAACCGGATTTGCCTTCGAGGAAGCAAACCCAGCCGCTTTCCGTGATGCTGTATCGGCGGCCGTGGAGGTATGGCGCAAACCGGCAAGCTGGAAGCGGATTGTGAATAATGCCGTGCGCCGTGATTCATCATGGGATGCCTCTGCCAGGGCTTATCTTGAGCTGTATGAATCGCTGAACAACTGATATGGGTAGCGTTCTCGGTGTAGATGTCGGAGGCACCAACATCCGCCTTGCCGTCGTGGATAGCAGGGGCAACATCGGCGAACGCCAACAACACGAAGCAAGGCTCTCGCAGCTTGATGTCGAAGATGCAGCCCAGAGCACGGAACGCTTGCTGGACACCCTGGAAGGAGCCATCCATCCCCTTCTCGAGCAACATGGCGAGATTGGGGGGATTGGTATCGGTTTCCCCGGCTTCTTCGACAATCAAACCGGCTGCATGCTCTCCTCGCCCAATATCC
>Ga0316190_10002063_pt1 | contig 14649 bp, 16 predicted proteins | sample Eddworburrow2_MG_FD_204929 | JGI IMG/M metagenome (GOLD analysis project Ga0316190, IMG submission 204929) | Coastal sediment microbial communities from Maine, United States - Eddy worm burrow 2 | ecosystem: Environmental > Aquatic > Marine > Coastal > Sediment | place: USA: Maine | collected... | reverse complement strand
CCCTGTCGCCGGCCCAGGCATGTCCGCGCAGCGCGAGCTTGCTGCCTGGCTCGTGCGTTATTCCCGATTGCGGGAAGGTAATCAGTGACTTCACGGGCATGGACTCGATGATGCACATCTCATCGTCAGGTACGACGCTGCCGGGTGCGACGGTCTTGCACGGTATGCGATAAGAGGTACCGGTCATTTTCGAGCCATCGTGAACCTGGTTTCGAATGACGATCTTGTTTAGCCATTTGCCGCAGATCGAACCGGGCCAGCCGGCGCACATGAGCCGCAGCGGATAGCCGTTCATTTCGGGAATGTCTTCCCCATTCATCGCCCAGGCGATCAGCGTTTCATCTTCAAGCGCTTTCTCGACAGGCATACCACGCGAGATGGGTACCTTGCTTGGATCGCCGCTCGCATGCGTGTCTGCGCCGTAATAGGCGACATAGATTGCATCGTCGTTGATGCCAACTTCTTCGAGTACGTCTTTCAGTCGCACGCCGGTCCATTCGGAACAGCCGACCGCGCCAATGGACCACTGGTTACCTGATGCAGGTGGCACGAACTCGCTACGACCATTGCCGCCGCATTCGAGCTGCAGTTGGTAGGTGTAGTGTTTGAATTTCTTCTTGAGCTCGGCGACTGTGAATGACATCGCGCGTGTTGCAGATTCGCCGCCGAATTCGAGTGTCCATGTTTCGGGGTCGATATTCGTGGTGACCGGCGGCCGGCCATTGTTGCGAACGAACAGGTGCTTGGCAGGCGTAATGTCGTCATCCAGAAGATGCGCCGGCGTTTCTGCATTGACCGGGCGGTCATTCAGGATGATGAGACCTTCTTTGCCGGGGATCGCAAACGGTTCGCTGGTCTGTGCTACTGCCGCCGGAATCAGGCCACCCGGCATCAGGTGCGCGAAAGGAATGCTCGCACCGACCGCCGTTGACATCGCAATCAGGCTGCCCTTGGTCAGGAATCCGCGCCGTGTGATGGGATCAGTCTTGCGTCCCCACACAAGCTCGTCCGCTGCGACAGGATCCTGCCCATACAACTCATGAATGCCACGTTTCTTTTCTGCCACGGGAACGCTCCGTTCAATGATCCGCTTACTGCAAAACCATTCAGGAACCCGTGTGTTTGATCAGGAAACGGTAGACGTCATCGTCGACGGAGTGCTCGATGAGTTCGTTGCCTGTCTGTCGGCAAAACGCTTCAAAGTCGGCGACGGAGCCCGGGTCCGTGGCGAGGATTTCCAAAATACCGTCGGCCGGCACTTCTTTAAGTGCCTTCCTGGCTTTAAGAATAGGTAGGGGGCAATTGAGCCCTTTTGCATCAAGTGTGTGGTCAGCCATTTACAAATGCTCCGATCAAATAAATAAGTTGATGTCTGCTTGCGTCGCGCATTCGATGTAGGTTGCTGCGCCGCCGATTTCGATTCCGTCGATCATGTCCTCTTTGCCATATTCGAACAGATCCATGGTCATCTGGCAGCCGATCATACGCACTTCCATATCAACAGCCGCTTCGCGAAGGTCGTCTATGGATGCGACGCCTTTCTTTTTGATCAGGTTTTTCATCATTACCGAGCAAGCGGCATCGACGCCGGGAATCGCGGTAACAAGATTTGGCAGTCCCATGTGTCCGCCCATCATCGGCATTTTCATCGCCGGGTTGCCGGCCGCAGTCACCTGCAGATCGAGTTTCTTGAACAGCAGGGGCAGGCCATAGAACGTGAAGAACATGGTAACGGGCAAACCCATGGCTGCAGCGGTGGTTGCAAGTATGAACGGCGGGTATGCCCAGTCGAGGCTACCTTTCGTAACAATAATGGACATGCTCTTTTCTTCGGACATTGGTTCTTACCTCTTGCGTAACAGAGTTCGGGCCCCGAAGGGCATATTAGAATATCAGAATTGTCTTTATTAGGGCGATAGAATATTCTCCAGTGGCTCGAAAATCCTCACAATTCCCCTGATCAGGGCTGCACCCCATGCACAAATACAACCGGAAAAACATTTGAAGCAAGCGCCAATTTATATCGGCAGTGACGTATTCCGGCAGGCAGCGTTTGGGGGCAACCACCCGCTAAACATAGTTCGACACTCCGCTGTACTCGACCTGGTTCGTATCCTCGGCTGGCTGCCGGAGCATGACTTTCGCACCAGCGAACCCGCTACAGTGGAGCAACTCACTGGGTTTCATGATTCTAGCTATGTCGAGGCGCTGCAATACGCAGATTCCACGGGCAAAGTCAGTCCTGAGGACCGTGCCCGCTACCAGATCGGTACGCTGGAGAATCCGCTGTTTCCAGGGTTATTCAATCGGGCTGCCATGACAGTCAGTGGTTCGATCCTGGCGGCCGAGCTCGCGCTCGAAGGGCACGTTGCGTTTCATCCGTCGGGTGGCACACATCATGGACGTCCGGACCGGGCCTGTGGCTTCTGCTACTTCAACGATCCGGTCTTCGCAATCAGGACGTTCCTGCAGAAGGGCTGCGAGCGCGTTATGTACATAGATCTCGACGCACACCACGGGGATGGCGTGGAGGATGCTTTTGCTGCCGACTCGCATGTCCTGACCGTGTCGATTCATGAAGAGGATCGCTGGCCATACAGCGGCGCGGCCAGTGACAGGCGTGGAGGTTGCGCGCGCAACCTGCCGGTGCCAAAAGGCTTTAATGACGATGAATTGGACTACCTCATCGAGCACGCGGTTCTGCCACTGGCGGAAGCCTTCAAGCCCGATGCTCTGGTTATGTGTTGTGGTGCCGATTGCCTGGCAGGTGATCCCCTGTCCGGCATGAAGCTGAGCAACGTCGCGTTGTGGGATACTGTCGAGAAGTTCCTCGCGTTGCGTCAACCGACTGTCGTTCTCGGTGGAGGCGGTTACAATCCGTGGACCGTTGCGCGCTACTGGGCGGGTATGTGGGGCAGGTTGACGGGACAGACTTTGCCGCAGCACCTGCCTGAGGAAGCACAGACCTTGCTTGGACGCATGGAGTGCGATCTGATCGACGAGGATGAGGTTGAGGAAGACTGGATCAGGACATTGGTGGATTCTCCGTATAATGGACCTGTACGTGAGGCCATAAAATCATTGGCGACCGAGATTGTGAGGACTTAAGAATGGCGTGGCTGGACTTACTTGCCGATATCGAAGACCTGGAAGATGCGGAGTTTGACGAGGCGCTCGTCACGCAACTCGAATTGGCGGCCAGAGATCGCGATCCGCGACCCATGCGGTTTTCGACGCCGACCTTTAAGGAATATGAAACGACGGAACTGAGCGGCTGTGGCAAGAACAGCTTTCCGGCGTTTTCGATTACGGCGGCCGCTTGCGGACTGAATTGTGATCACTGCCAGAAGAAAATCCTCGAGCCGATGATTCCGGCCACCAACCCGGCCATGCTCGATCAGAAAGTACGGCATCTCATTGAGACCCAGGAACTGAACGGTTTCTTGTTGTCCGGTGGCTCCAATAAACGTAACGAGATCAACTACACACGCTATCTGCCGGTCGTTGAACAGTTAAAGAGAGATTTCCCCGATCTGAGAATCGCCGTGCACAGCGCATTGATGAAAGAGCCGCAAGCAAAAGCGATGGAGGCAGCAGGCGTTGATACCGTGATGATGGACGTCATCGGTGCGCAGGAGACCATCAAGGAAGTCTACAAACTGGATCGGCCGGTCGCCGATTTCGAAGAGACCCTGGCGGCACTTTGCTCGACCTCTATGGAGGTCACGCCGCACATCGTTATTGGTCTTCACTACGGCCAGATTCTCGGTGAAGCCAATGCGCTCGACATCGTCAGCCGCTACCCGGTTACGGCGCTCGTACTCGTCGTCATAATGCCGTTCTATGCCAAGCCCGGTACGTTTGTGACACCCGGTACGACAGATGTCGGAAAGATCTTCCTCGAGGCTCGTGAGCGAATTCCCGACAGGCAGGTCTTGCTTGGTTGTGCACGCCCCCCGGGCATGCACAAACGAGTGACGGATGCATACGCGATCATGGCGGGTCTCGATGGCATCGCGTTTCCCGCTGATGGTGCCGTATCCGTTGCACATTCGATCGGGCGGCCATTCGAACAGGCGCACTCCTGCTGTTCGATAAAGCTTGGCAGTGAATTCAAAGTATCCCTCGAGCGCACTTGCGCCGCGTGAAGCAAGGACTGTAGACGATGAGTTGTTTCGAACATAAATCCAACGTTGAGATGGAACCACGTGCACCGTTGAAGACGCCTGCCGATCGCAAGAACGGCAAGCACGTCAAGGCGAATGACATACCGCCACAAGGTGTCTACCTGCCCAATAACAACTTCATGGCGCCACACATGATATCGCCCGAGTATGTGCAGCTGTCCAACGCGGCCGCCATAACGCTCGGCATCATGGGCGGACGCATGTATCGCACAGAGTGCACGCGTTGCCTGAACCTGTTGCTGACCTATCCTGAAGGATGTCGTGCCAACTGTGCCTACTGCGGCCTGGCAAGACACCGGGAAGCCGACCGCGATTATGCCGATCGCAACTTTATTCGCGTCGACTGGCCCGCTGTTCCGATGGCCGAGATCGTCGACATCGTTGCGAAGGATCCGGACAACAGTCCGTTTCACCGCATGTGTATTTCAATGATCACGCATCCACGTTCTGAGGACGACACGTTTACAGTGCTCAAGCAATGGACCGACAAGATCGACCCTGACGTGATCCCGGTTTCTATTCTGTCCAACCCGACAACGATGACGCGTGCGGACGTACAAAAGACCAAGGACCTGGGCGCCGACATTTTCACTGTTGCGCTCGACGCTGCAACGCCAGAGGTTTTTGACCGTACACGCGGCAAAGGAGTGCAATCACCTCACAAGTGGTCGAAGTACTGGGACATCATGCTCGAGGCGAAAGACATCTTCGGGCCACAGAAATTCGGTGCTCATATCATCGTCGGTATGGGTGAAACGGAGAGCGATGTGATGCACCTGGTGCAGCAACTGGTCGATCTTGGCGGGCACAGTCATATGTTCTGCTTCTTCCCGGAGCAAGGTTCGCTTATGGACCATCTTCCGGCGACGCCGCGCGACCAATGGCGGCGCGTGCAGCTGGCGCGTTACCTGATCGATTATCGCGACGTGCGCGTCGAGCAAATGACGTTCGATGAAGAAGGGCGCGTAAAGACCTATGGTATTTCAGACGCGGAACTCGCCGACATTATCGATGCCGGTATTGCGTTTCGTACCTCGGGTTGCCCAGGCAAGTTCCAGGACGATATCTCTGCCTGCGACCGCCCATACGGTGATTCCCCGCCGAGCGACATCGCAAGCTATCCGTTCCAGCCAGGCAAGAAGGACCTCAAGAAGATCCGCAAGCAGCTCGATATCCCTGTGCGGCTTGAATGACGAATCCCTTTCGTATCATTGATACCGGTGTGCGCGAAGGTCGCGCAAACATCGCGTTCGATGCCGCCCTGATCGAAGAGCGGCAGGCGGACCGGGTTCCCGACACGATCCGTTTCCTGCGGTTTCCGCCAACCGCACTGATTGGAAGGCACCAGGACCTCAGCCGCGAGATAAATCTCGACTACTGCAAGTCGAACAACGTCGGCACGGTGCGGCGAATCACGGGTGGCGGTGCAATTTATCTCGACGAGGGCCAGCTTGGCTGGGAACTCGTCTTTCATCGCTCGTCACTCGGTGTGGCGGCCTTGCCGGACCTCGCGCGTGAAATTTGCAATGCGGCGGCCAAAGGATTCCAGGAACTTGGTGTCGACGCGAAATTCAGGCCGCGTAACGATATCGAAGTGGACGGCCGCAAGATCAGCGGCACGGGGGGCTTCTTCGATGGCGACGTGCTGATCTACCAGGGCACGGTGCTCGTCGACATGAATCCACAGCAGATGGTCAGCGCGCTGAATATCCCGCAAAGTAAACTCGCCAAGCGCGAGCTTGATTCAGCCGAACAGCGAGTCGTGACGCTCAAAGAACTGCTGGGTGATGACTTACCGGACCTCAAGGCAATTAAGGAGGCAATGATCAAAGGCTTCACGGATGGTCTTGGCATAAAGGCCGAGCCGGGTGAGATCACTGAGAACGAAGAGTCGCTTGCCAACCGCCACTTTATCGAGGAAATCGGCACCGACGAGTTTGTTGCCGAAATTGATAATCCCGGCGACAACAATGAAGTGCTTGCGGGAACGCATACAGGCCCGGGTGGCACGATCGATACGTTCGTAAAGCTCGACGGCCCGACCAAACGCATTCTGCAGCGGGCGCTGATTAGCGGTGATTTCTTCGTCACGCCCCCGCGCATCGTATTCGACCTCGAAGCACACCTGGCGGGGACACGCATCGACGAAATCGATGATGAGATCGACAGCTTCTTCGCGAACAACGACATCGACATGCTCAGTGTGTCGCCGGACGACTTCAAAACAGCGATTGCGAATGCTATCCAGCAGGGAGGCAGTGATGTCTAAATGCAGCCCCGATGCCTTTGCGGTGGCGGGTCGCACCGAAACGCCGATGAACGTCGTCGCGGTCATACAACATACATCCGGTGAGTACCTCGGCCTGATGGAAGATCACCTCGAAGGCCGGCGAATCAGCTTTCAATATTTCAGACCCTTCGCGAGCGGCGGCAAGCTGCCGGCGACTGACCTGCCGGCCGACGCACTGATCCTGCTCGGCGGCGGTCCCTGGGGTTCGGCCGGCACACGTGACCTGCCCACACTTGCTGATGAAATCGAACTCACACGTGCATGGCTCAAGGAAGGCACGCCGGTTATTGGTATTGGTGTCGGGGCCCAGATACTGGCGATAGCGGCTGGCGGATCCAGCGTAACGACAGACCTGGTACTGGAATCTGTTATCGCGACGAGGACCGAGGAGAGCGCACTGAACGGATATCTTCCCGCAGAGTTCGCCCAGGTTGTGTACATGCGCGACCGACCCGAGCCGCCTGCCGATGCCCGCATCCTGGCGACTGACGAGCAGGGCAGGCCAGCCATTTTCCAGGTCGGTAACAATGCTTATGGTTTCGCAGGCCATCCCGGGATTAAGCTTGGCATGGTCGAAGACCTGATTATGGAATTCGAAGAGGTGCCCGATGCTGCGGCGTCCAGACTCGAGGATTTGCGGGCCTTGCAGGCCCGGATCGAAGACGAGTTGGTGCCGATCATGACCGGACTTGTTCAATGTACATCACTGATGTCATCGCCGAAGGCAGGGCGACTGGCGGCCGAAGAATTGGACAAACAAGTAATTTAGGATATGCTAATGTGCTGTTGGAAGGCCGGTCCAGCGCCGGTTCTCTGATGCCAGGGGAAAAGAGAAATGGCTGAAAAACTTATCATTGTTATGGCGAATACCGACCCTCGCAACGGCGAAGAACTCGGTGCTCCGATATTCCAGGCAACCGTCGCGGCAGCGATGGATTACGACGTCGATGTAATTTGCACGGCGACATCCGGTCGGCTGATGAGAAAGGGCGTTGCCGAAAAACTGTTCGTCAAGGAAGGCTCGCCGAAGTCTGTGTACAGCTTCATCCAGGACGCTCACGAGGCTGGCGCCAGGTTCTTCTGTTGCTCACCGAATCTCGATCTGTTCGACATGACCAAGGACGATCTGATCCCGGAATGTGAGGGCATCGTCGGCGGTGCGCACCTGATCGAACAGATCATGGAAGAAGACGTTAAGGTTCTTTCTTACTAGGGTATTGCAGTGTCACATTCGTCTACATCGAGAATTCAGGAACACATCGGCGATCCGATATCCGACGCCGATGTCGTCGGTCGTGAGAAACTCGAAGAGATTTTCCAGGATATTCAGGGCGACCTGCGATTCGACCACGAACTAAATGGTTGTCTCAACTGCGGTATTTGTACCGCAACTTGTCCGGCCGCGCATTACTACGATTTCAGCCCGCGCGAGATCGTGCAGCTGCTCTGGACCGAGAACCTCGAAGGCATCTACGACTCGATGCAGGAAAAGATTTGGTCCTGCGCGCAGTGCTACACCTGTGCGGCGCGTTGCCCGTTTGGCAATTCGCCGGGCGGCCTCGTCATGATTATGCGTGAGACCGCAATTAAACACGGAATGGAGTCGGCAAAGGCCGTACTCCGACCCTTCAGCCGCGTAATGCTGAAACTCATTTCTACCGGTAACCAGTTGTCGCCCGACATGATCAACCCGGAGGGCTTTGCTGACTGGGGCCCGAACATATCCAAAGTTGACGCACCGTTGGAACTTCTGCGTAAAGCGATACCGATGCCGACGCTGCACACGACAAAGACCGCATGGGAAGTGAACCTCAAGACATCTGTTGAGTTGTACACGATCTGGGAAGAAACCGGAGTACTCGACAGCCTCGAAACAATCGACGAGAACCTGTTCGACGTCATCTGCGACATCATGGATGAGAAGCGCGATGACTACGAAGATTTTCTCGACGAGCAGGACGACGACTAGGAGACAGGAAGTGGCGACAGATAATGGTGGGGACCGTTTTACTGGACATGGATCTGAATGGACCGATGCGAACCTGAGTAAAGAAGATGCTCATGTAGCGACCGTGTGGGTTGATCAGATCGTCAACCGCCGTTCGATGCTGACCAACAAGGCTCGTGTGGAAGATGTTCGCGATGTCATGTGGGAGCTCGAGAAAGACGGCGAAATAATGGTTCACAGGGTCACGGACGAGCACAAGCCCGTAACTGTGAAGACCCTGTACGGATGGGACAAGCGCATCCCGACGACGCAGCTCTGGCACCACAAATCTTGTGGCCAATGCGGCAATATTCCCGGCTACCCTGCATCGTTGCTGTGGCTAATGAATGAGATGGACATCGAGTATCTCGATGAGACAGACCAGACGTCGTGTACGGCCTGGAACTACCACGGTTCTGGTATCGGCAACATCGAGAGCCTTGCGGCTGTGTTCCTTCGCAATTTCCACCAGGCCTACGTGTCTGCAAAAGCGCAGGGATTGCCGGATGGTCATTTCTATCCGCTCGTGCATTGCGGAACATCATTCGGTAACTACAAGGAGGTTCGTGGCTACCTCCTGCAATCGGCCAAGCTGCGCGAGAGCGTCAAGAAGATTCTCGGCAAATTGGGCCGCCTCGTCGACGGCAAGCTGCTGATCCCCGAGGAGGTTGTGCACTATTCTGAATGGTTGCATGTGATGCGTGACGAGATTGCGAAACGCCAGGTCATCGACTGCAGTCATATCCGTGCGACCGTGCATCCGGCGTGCCACGTGTACAAGATGGTTCCTGAGGATGCAATTTACGACGACAAAATTCTCGGCGGCAACCGTGTCGCAGTCACAACTGGAGTACTCGAGGCCCTCGGCACGCAAGTCATAGATTACCGAACCTGGTACGACTGCTGTGGATTCGGATTCCGACACATTATTTCCGAACGGGAATTCACGCGCTCGTTTGCCATTGATCGCAAGCTGCGGGTTGCCCAGGAAGAAGCGCATGCCGACATGATGGTCGGTCACGATACCGGCTGTATTACGACGCTGGACAAGAATCAATGGATTGGCGCGGCGGCAGGCAAGCCTGTGGATCTCCCGGTTCTGGCGGATTGCCAGTTCGCCGCACTTGTGTGTGGCGCACATCCGTACAAGATCGTGCAGTCGCACTGGCACGCATCCTCGACCGAGACGCTGATGGAAAAATTGGGCATCGACTGGGAAGCAAAAAAAGCCGAGTTCGAGGCCTATCTGAAAGATGTCGAAGCAGGCAGAGGCGAGTCTTTGTATGACCCGAGGAAGATGATCACGTCGGGTCCGGGGTTTAAACAAATCGGGCAATAGGTATGACCAAACCAATTCTGATCGTAGGTGGCGGACCGGCCGGTCTGGCCGCAGCACACAGCCTGGGCACGGTAGGCCGTTCCAGTATTTTGATTGAAAAGGAAGATGCGCTCGGCGGTGCTCCTATCCTGTCGGGTTACGCCAAACTGGTGCCGACCGGGGAGTGGGCCAAAGATGCAATTGGCGGCATGGTCGATCGCGTGACCGGCGACAGCAACGTGAAGGTTCATACCGGAACGACCGTGACCGCGTTCGATGGATCGCCCGGCAATTTCAACGTCGAGCTCTCAAACGGCGAAAAAATTGATGCGGAGGCGGCCATTCTCTGCAGCGGATTCACACATTTTGATTCGGTCAATAAACCCGAGTGGGGTTTCGGGACTTACGAGGATGTTGTCACGACGACCCAGGTCGAGCAGATGATCTCGTCGGGTAAAGGTGTGCGTTGCCCATCCGACGGCCGTGAGCCCAAACGCGTGGCGATTTTGCTGTGTGTCGGCTCGAGAGACAGGCAGATTGGAAGAGAATGGTGCTCAAAGATCTGCTGCACAGTCTCGTCGAATATCGCAATGGAGATTCGAGAAGAATTACCCGAGTGCCATGTTTACATCTACTACATGGACATCCGGACATTTGGTTTGTATGAGACCAAGTATTACTGGCGCAGCCAGGAAGAGTTCAAGGTCAAATATATCAAGGCGCGTATTGCCGAGGTAACGTCCGATGGCGAGAAACTGATCGTCAAAGGCGAGGATACGCTCGTCAAACGGCCGATCACGATACCGTTCGACATGGTTGTTCATGCCATCGGCATGGATCCGAATGTCGACAACCCGGATATTGCCTCGACCTTCGGCATCGACCTTGAAACGCATGGCTTTATCGGCAGCGAGAATAAGTATGGCGCCATGGCTGCGACCTCGCGGCCGGGTGTTTTTGTCGCGGGCGCAGCAACCGGACCAGAGACGATAGATGACTCTATCGCGCAAGGGCATGCGGCCGCTATGGCCGTACTGTCGGGGTTGCACCAACCCGTCGATAAGTCCGCATAAGGCACGACTCATGTTTCGACGTTCCGCATTACAAGCTGTTGAGATCGAGCGCCCCGTGCTTGATCTTTCCGGTGAAGGTCTGCGGGCGATACTGAGGATCATGATTGCCGGCAGCGAAGACCATGGCGGCATTGAGCGCTATGTTGAGGCCCTTAAGCTCAAAAGCGCGATGTTTCAGCAAGCACTTGCCGGCGATGCGGTCAACAATCTGGACCTGGAAACATTCAAAGGCCTTTGTACATTTATGGCGACTGTGCGGCGCAGAATCGGCATCTGGCTGAACGAAGACGCATTCACCGACATGCACGCAGGGATCGTTGATCTGTTTGCTGACGATAATAATGTGGACGCTCGCATCAACGCGTTTTGTGCACGCTTTCCCGAGAACAAAGAACATCGCTGGGTCAGGGATCTTGCGACAGAGTTACTGCATAACACGGACCCGGAACGAATCCCGCTCATGAATCGCTGGGTCTGGGACGCGCAGTCCAATTCCGGGGTTATCCGCGAAATCTGGCATGCGGATGATGTTGATCACATCAAGATTCCTGTGGGCGACGGTTATGGCACGTACCTGATGTTGCGTGAGGAGTTGAGCCAGTTTCTGAGCGATGAGGGCTTCTTCCGCGATGTTCTGCAGTACGTCGACATCCTGTGCGCACAAGTTTACGCGCAATATATCTGCGAACAGGGTGGCAGCTATCTGCGCACTGATTTCTCGGCGCCCGAGGATCCCATGCAGCATACACGTCGCTTGCTGGGCCTTGACGGTGTACGCACCGGCACCGGCAAGACGCGCCTTAAGTCAATTGATGGCGAGGCGTTTGTCCTCGATGACTCCAACCTACTGGACCAGGCCAAGAACTAAATGCCTATTCATGAAAAATCACTGATCCGCCCCGAGAACATCACGACGCATGAGCATCTGGTCATGGACGGTGTCGATGTATCGGGCCACTGGAGTACGTTCATCGAAACGCGCGTTGTCAGTGACTACAACGAAGCGCTCGAAGAAGAGATCGCGGCCTTGCCTGGCGGTGAATATATCCATCGCTGCTGGCAATGTGGCTCCTGCACGAACTCCTGCACGGTCAATGCGATCAACGCTGACTTCAACCCGCGCTATTGGATTTACCTGATACGTATGGGTATGGAGTCGGAGTTACTGCGCGACAAGGACATCATCTGGCAATGCGTGTCGTGCAACAAATGCACCTACGCGTGTCCGCGTGACGTGTTTCCCGAAGGCGTCATGAAAGCGACATCACACTGGCTCGAGCGCAAAGGTCATACGCCAAAATCACCGTCGATGCATTTTGACGAAGTGTTTACCGAGCAAATTCTAAAGACCGGCAAGATTGAAGAGAGCCGCACGATAAGGCGATTCTTCAAGCGTACGAAGCAAGGCCTGGCGCAACCGTGGATGATCGAGATGGTCAAGCGGCTGATCAAGCATCTGCCGATTAGCATGCTGACGCGTATGGGGCTGGCAACGCTGGTCGCACCGAAAACCAGTGACTGGTCGCGTGCGTCTGCAGCAATGCAGGAATACATAGAGGAACAGCACGAGAAGCAGGAAGAGGCATTAACACTTGCGCAACTGGTCGAGGTTGCCCAGGAAGACGCGGCGGCTTAGGGATTGCGATGACGACGAAAGACAAATACAAGAAAGTGGCTTATTACCCGGGCTGTGCGCTCGAAGGAACAGGCCATGCCTACAACCGCTCCACCAAGGCTGTTGGCAAAGAGCTGGGGCTCGACCTGGTTGAGGTCAAGAACTGGAATTGCTGCGGCGCGATGGAGGTCAAGAACGTCGATCCCAAGCTGCAGACTTACCTGTCATCACGTGTGATGTCGGTCGCTGCGAACGAAATGGACATGGACGTTGTCATGGCGCCCTGCAACGGCTGTTATCACAATCTCAAGAAGGCCGAATATGATCTGAAGAACGATCCGGAGTCGGTTGAAGTTGTCGACAAACTGTCAAAGAAAGCAGGCCACAAGACCTACGAGTCGGGCCAGGTCGAAACGATTCATGCACTCGACTGGATCAAGGATGCGATTGGAGAAGACGGGCTGGCCGAGCGCGTCAAGAATTCTTTGAGCGGCATCAAGGTCGCAAACTACTACGGTTGCATGTACACGCGCCCGCGCCACATCTTCCCCGAGAAAGATGCAGGTCCGGGTTCTGAATCGACATCGAAACCGCATTTCATGGACGACCTGCTGGCAGCCGCAGGCGCAGAGAACGTCGAGTTCCCGCTGAAGACGGCCTGCTGTGGCGGCGCGCATACCTTGTCGGACAGTGATATGTCGACCAAGCTTGTGCTCAATATCCTTAAGGCAGCAAAGCTGGCGGGCGCCGACGTCATCGCGACGGAATGCCCAACCTGTCATTCGGGTCTCGAGATGCACCAGATTCGGGCTGAAAAGACGCTTGGGGAAACGGTCGATATCAAGATTCTGTATTTCACCCAGCTGCTCGGCATGGCACTCGGCCTCAAGCCGAAGAAGGTGGGTGTGCACGAGAACATCTCCGACTCGATCAAGTTCCTCAAAGCGAAAGGGCTGGCGTGACACCGCTGGCAGACATCGAAGCGGCGATAACTGCGGTCGGCCCTCTGCCTGATGTGCATGCTGCGGCGGACAAGTTGCTGCGCCTGAGCGAGGAGGTGATCGAGCACTGGGTCACAGCCAGGGGTGAAGAGCCGACCTCGGAGTTGCGTGAAGGATTTCGCCTGCTGGCCCTGCATCGCCAGGGTGCGAAGGGCGACCCGAGCTTTAATGCCTGCCGTGAGACTTGCCGCGAGATCGTCTACCACTACAACCTGGTAACTATGCAGTCCGAGCTTGCGGAAACTACGAATCGTCTGGAAATGATGAAGATGATATCTAGTCATCTGTATTTGTTTGTCAGCGGCAAGATGCAGGTTGCCGCACTGGGGGAGTTTTGTTGTTCCGCAAAGCCGATCCGGACATCGACCGATTTTGACTCTGGAACTACAAAGGAGGCATAACAATGCCAGTTGTACGCGGATGTAATCTGCCTGACGAGCTACTCTACGACGTTGACAATCACATCTGGTTCCAGGATCAGGGCGATGGCACTGTCAAACTGGGCATGACCGCCGTCGCTACCGCGATGGCCGGAAAACTTGTTGCCTACACACCGAAACGCGTTGGCCGCTCAGTCAGGGCCGGCAAGTCCTGCGGCACACTCGAGTCCGGCAAATGGGTAGGCCCGGCAAAGTCCGCCGCCGGCGGCGAAGTGGTCGCGGTCAATGACGATCTCGTCAACAACCCAAGTCTTGCCAACGATGATCCCTACGCAGCCTGGCTGGCCATCCTCAAGCCCGAAGACTGGGCCAGCGTTGTCGGCACACTCGTTGTCGGATCAGATGTGACTGCGGCTTACGAGGCCAAAATGGATTCTGAAGGCTTCGGTGGTTGCGCGTAATTGCGCCGAACCCCCCAAGGGGGATTCATGAACGAATCCAGTGAACCAGTAATGCCAGAAGATTCTGCCAAGATGGCAGAGCTGCACGGTATGGCTGCCAATGCCTGCGAGCTGCTCAAAGCGATGGCTAACGAGTGGCGACTGATGATCCTCTGCCAGCTCGCTGAGGGCGAAAAAACCGTCAGTGAACTGCAAAGCATACTTGGCCTGAGCCAGTCGGCCCTGTCTCAGCACCTCGCCATTTTGCGCCGCGAGAAAATCGTCCAATCAAGAAAACATGCCCAGTCAGTGAGCTATTCACTGACCGGCGATGAAGCAACAAAGGTAATGGAATCGC
>Ga0316190_10002058_pt1 | contig 14673 bp, 16 predicted proteins | sample Eddworburrow2_MG_FD_204929 | JGI IMG/M metagenome (GOLD analysis project Ga0316190, IMG submission 204929) | Coastal sediment microbial communities from Maine, United States - Eddy worm burrow 2 | ecosystem: Environmental > Aquatic > Marine > Coastal > Sediment | place: USA: Maine | collected... | reverse complement strand
ACCGCAGGACGACGCCAGATGCCGTCAAGGGGAGGTTTGTTCAAGTCCCCCCTCCGACACACTCGTTAGTACACGCGTCAGGTCCGGCGGTGACTTGCATGCGTCCGTTGTCGTGGTAGACGACGGCGAGGTTCAGTTCGTTGTAGACGGCTTTGCGATCTTCGGGGTCGGCGTTGGCCAGGATGGCGACGATGCCCTTGAGCTGGCGGACGAGGTCCTTGATCTCTGTTGAAGTGAGGCGACCATCCGTGCCTTTGGGCCGCAGCGCGATCTCGGCTGCCTTGCGAGCGAGTTTCACTTCGTCGATCCACTGTCCGACGATGGCGGGGTCGGTGCCGGCTTCGAGCGCTTGGCGATACTTGGCGAGCTTGTCGTCGCATTCCTTGAGCTTCTTGCGTGCTGTGGCGAGCCGGTTCTGCTCGGCGATGTCGGGGCCGGTTGCGGCTTCGAGGGCGGAGCAGGTGTTGTCGATGTGGTCGTCGTCGAAGAGTTGGGCGAGCCATTGGTCGATGGCGGGGGTGAGGGAGTCTTCTCGCACGTAGATGGTCTTGGGGTGCTTGTCGGTGGCGATGGCGTACTCGGCGGGGAACTTGCATCGGTAGTAGGCGCGTTTGTGGTTCCACGAGCCTTGCATTCGGCGGCCGCATTCGGCGCAGTAGACGTGTCCGCTGAGCAGGTAGGTGTGTTTGGTTCGCTCCCGTCGGACCTTGGCTCGTTTGGCTCCGGTGAAGACGGCCTGGGCGGCGGTGAACTGTTCGAGGGTGACGAGGGCTTCGTGGGTGGGGTTCTCTGACCAGATCCAGTCGGTTCGGTCGTTCCATCGCATTTTGGATTGGTGGCCGAGTGCTACGTCGTCGACATCGAGGAGTTCTTCGTGACGTTGCTGGCGGTTCCAGACTTGGAAGCCGGTGTAGCGGGGATTCTGGAGGATGGCTCGCACGGCGATCTTGCTCCAGACACCGTGGCTGGAGGCACGGTGACGATTGCGGCCTCGGTCATGGCCGGAGGGGGAGAGGATCCCGTCGCGGGTGAGTCCCTCAGCGATCGCGCAGAGTCCTGAGCCGCTAATGAACTCGTCGAAAATGCGGGTGACGGTGGGTGCGGTCTCAGGATCGGGCTCGAGGACGTGGAGCCGTTGCCCGACAGCGGCCTTGGCTGGGTTGGGGTGCGGTCCTGCGTCGCCGAGCTGGTAGCCGTAGGGTGGCCGGCCACCCAGGAACCGTCCCTCGATTGCGGCTTGGGACGCCATTGCGGCACGGACCCTGGTTTTGATTCGGTTCCGTTCGCCCTTGCTCATACCTCCATAGAGCGACATGACCAGGTCATGGGCGTCGCTGCCCGGATCGATCGCGCCGCCCACCTCTGGTACCCACAGGCCGGCGCCGTAATGGACGAACACGGGGAAGGTGAGACCGAACTGGTTGCCATAGAAGGCACGCTGGGGTTCGCCGATGACTACAGCGTCGAAGCCCCGCTTCGGGTTGGCCAGCGCGTGGAGCAGTCGGGAGGCTTCGGGTCGACGTTTCCAGGGGAGGGAGCGGGATTGGCCGATGTCGAAGAACTCGTCGACGATTTCGCCGTCGGAGGGTTCGATCAGTTGCCGGGAACGGGCGAGCTGCCAGTTCCGCGACGAGGCCGGGTCTTGTTGGTCTTCGGTGCTGACCCGTCCATAGAAAGCGAAACGTTTCACGATGCCTTGGACGATAGATCACTGCCCTGACAGCTGTGGTGGCCGGCGTTCAGGTCGGCTGCGTGGTGGATGATTCGAGCCAGGGCGCGGGCCAGGCCAGGGGTGAGAACCGGGACCGTATCCGGGACCGATGCGCGGGTGGTGTCGACGACAAGGCTGAGCGGTTTGCGCTTTGGTGGTTCTGACCTGGGTGCCATGCCCTGACCAGGGACTCCTGAGGGCACCAACTCCTACAAGCGGGTCTGTTGTGAGGTTCTCATGCCGATGGCGATAAGCAGGGTGCCAGCGTCCCCAATCCAACGTCCGATCGCTGAACTCTGGACGCTTTCGAAGCCCCTCGGTGCATCTAATGCTTCTTGGTCGAAATCCACCTCCCGGCTCATAGGAAAACGCCGAGACACAACGGCAGGTCCTGTCGGACCAGCGCACTATTTGGCCCCACTCACCGGCGGCTCGTTCTACACTGGCCCTATGTCCACGATCGAGCTTCCCGACGATGTTGCCGCAGCGCTTGCGGTAGCGGCGGCCGAGCGTGGCGTTACCGTCGACGAACTCGCCGCCGAGGCCCTGGCCGAGCGGTTCGGCCCGCGTCGTCGGGTGTTGAGTTTCGCTGGCGTCGGATCCTCGACAACGGGCCGGAGCGCTGCCGAGGCCGAGGAATTGCTCGAAGAGGGCGGATTCGGCATCGATAGTGCTGATCGTTGACACTGGCCCGCTGGTTGCTGCAGCCGACACCGCCGATCCCGCGTATGATCGCTGCCGGTCGTTGCTCGAATCCCATCCGGGCCCGTTGGTTACCACTTCGTTGGTGATCGCTGAAGCAGGCTGGTTGATCCGGCGCCAGCTCGACCTCCAAGCCGAAGTACTTCTCTACAACGCGATTGCGGATGGCCAGATCACCGTCGCAGACCTCGGCCGCGACGACTGGGCCCGCATGGCAGAACTCATCGACACCTACACCGATGTTGGTCTCGACGCCGCCGACGCATCGATCGTCGCTATCGCCGAACGGCTCGACCAAACCGTGATCGCCTCACTGGATGAACGCGATTTCCGGATCATACGCCCCAAGCACACCGAGGCTTTCGAACTCTTACCCGGTCTCGCCTGAACGACCTATTTGACGGCGACAGACGAGTGCACAACCGGAATCTGCGTTTACCTCCCGGCCGTTCGTTCCATCTCCCATTCCACCTCCCGCGGTCTCTCCAGGACCGGGAGATGAAGGGTTCACGCGACGACAGCACCCGGTGTGCGAACTCGCACGATGGCGTCGCCCACTTCTTTGCGGGCAACTCCGAAGCGCAGCTGAGGGGGCGGCAGGACAACGAACGTAGTGAGGCGTCAGCACCACAGGTGAGGCACCTCCCAGCCGAGCCTCGCAGGCGACGGTTTCGGGCAGGTCCTTGCAGGACCTGCCGTTGTGTCTCCACGTTTTCCTGAGTTGCGGGAGATGGTCGCCGGCAGACCAGCGTGGTGACTGAGAGACCGGTTCGGGCGCGAGGCTTGATCCTGTGGTCGAGGCGTTGAGACTCGTGTGCGGGTGTGCACGTGGCGTCAGTGCATGGCGACTCCAGTCCGAGCAGCTGGGGGTTTCGGATTGCTTCAAAGAGGACACGGCTGAGGGCGGGCCCGTTGCCTGTGCCGCTCGAATATCCGGTCGTGCCTGGTCACGCTGCGTTTTCGTATTCGTGGATGAGTCCGTCGCATCGACTGGTTCGCAGCAAGGTGATGGTCGCTGGTGGGGCTTCGGGAGGGTCATCGACTGGTGCCGGTGGTCGTTGCCCGAGTGATTGGTGGGGCCGGTGCTGATTGTGGTGGTCGGTGTAGTCGCGGACGAGTCGTTCGAGCTGCTGTTGGTTCCAGATGATGGTGCGGTCGAGGAGCTCGCGGCGGATCGATCGAATCCAGCGCTCGGCGAATGCGTTGGCAACTGGGACCCGCACTGGGGTGCGGAGGATCTTGAGCCCTTCGGTTCGAAACACCTCGTCGAAGCCTGCAACGAATTGGCTCCCGCGATCGCGCACTAGCGCCCTCGCTCCGTTGATGCGCTCGGCGTGGCCGATGAGCAGGTTCCTCGCAGCCTGGGTCGTCCACGCTCCTGTCGGGTTGGCCGTGACGCCGGCGAAGATGACCTCGCGGGTGCGGACGTGAATGAAGAACAGGACGTAGTAGCGGCGCAAGAACGCGGTGTCGACGGTGAAGAAATCGCAGGCCACTGCTGCTTGGGAGTGCAAGAACTCGCTCCATGTCACATCGGATCGGTTCGGGGATGGATCGATGCCGTTGTTGGTGAGGATCTGCCACACGGTCGAGTGTGCGATCTTGTGGCCGAGCCTGGCGAGTTCGCCCTGGATCCGGCGGTGTCCCCACGTTGGGTTGTCATTGGCGAGCCGCACGATCAGCTGGCGGACCTCTGGGTTGGTCGGCGGTCGGCCTGCTCTACGGGTTGGCTGCTGGGTCCAATACCGGGCGATCCGCTTGCGGTGCCATCGCAGCAGCGTGTCAGGCGTGACGATCCAGCCTGTTCGCAGCGCCTTGGGCAGAGCCACTGCGATCGCTCCGAGCAGGCTCCGATCGTCATCGTTGAATGAGGGCCGGCCGACCTGGCGACGGAGCACGGCGTTTTCGTGGCGTAAGACGATGATCTGAAGGTCTTTCCAGCGTCCGGAACGCACGGCGAGACCCGCGAGTTGAGCGAGGAAGCGGTAGAGAAGACGAGACATCGGGCTGCAGGATGGCGGGTGAAGGTGCTGGTCAGCGCAGAAGCGCGAGTATTCGAGCGGCACAGGTCTGTGCGTCGTCAGTTCGGCAGCATGAGCGAAGAATCGACCCGTTGGATCGAACCGAGTGTTAGCGGATGCAGCGGCTGACTAGGACGGGTTTGCTAAGTCGACGGTGTGGGTTCAGAGCGTGGAGGCACAATCGTGAGCCTCACAACACCCTGTGGAGTTTGGACAACTCGCTCGACCGCATCGCCAAAGCCATCTCGGAGCGCGCTCCATGATGCCGCGTTTGCCGTGTCTTGTTCGAGACAGAATCCCGTATCCATCGGGATCGCATAGGGGTACACGAAATCAGGCTCAACAGACGGGGCGGCCTCGACCTCAAAGAACACAATCCCGTCCTGGAAGTCGGATAGTGCCAAAACCTCGGGTTCGCTCGATGTGCACCCCAGCCCAAGCAGTCCAACGGCGAGCAGGGCCAGACGGACAGACCGCATCCAGTTCCATCGGCACGTTAAACCTCAATCTTGAGCCTTAGGCCGGGAAGTCCCAGCCGCCGCACCAGGTAAAAGCCCGGGACTGTTGATTTCTGTGTGTAAGTGGGGGTGGCCTTGATGGGTCCGCGGCCTGGGGTCGCGGGTCGGAAAGGCTTACTGCTGTGAATCAACAGAATATTGATGCTGGCTCTTCTGGAGCCGAAATTGTGCCGGCCGTGACACCGGGTCTTGGGCTCGATGTCTTGGCCAACCAGCTGGTTGAAGCGGCCCGGACCGAGGGGATCGCATTGACCGGTGACGGCGGGTTGTTGCCAGCGTTGCTGAAACGGGGATTGGAGACCGGGTTGAACGTCGAGCTGACTGAACATCTCGGTTATGAACCTAACTCTCCGGCTGGCCGCAACACGGGCAACTCGCGGAACGGGACCTTCGATAAGACTGTCACGACTGAGATCGGCCCTTTCGATCTCCAGGTGCCGAGGGATCGGGCCGGGACGTTCGACCCGCAACTGGTGCCGCATGTGAGTGCTTTGGGGATGTCGCGATCGGTGCTCAAAGGTGGCAAGCGAGAGGCCGAGCGGTTGGCCGCGCAACTGGCCTCTCGACCTGCGCCCTGCTCGGGGAAGCTCACTGTGGCCGAGTTGTTGGATGAGTATCTGGAGCACAAGGGGCCCGGGTGGTCGTTGTCGTCTCGACGTGACTAGGCGAGCAGGGCTGAGCGCATCAAGGGAGACCAGATTGCGGAGAAGCCAGTGAGCGTGCGGGTGCCCACAACTTCGAGGTGATGCTCCAACCAGGGGTAACGCGGCCCCGTCATGCAGCAAGTGAGAGAGGAGTCCAATCGCTCTCGGCCTGTGGAGTTAGGGTACGAGACACCCCTCCGACACGAACAAATGTTCGATCGAATCGAACGGCTTCCCAGGTCATCAGCCTGGGGCTTCTGCTTTTCGGGCTTCTCGGTGCAGACCCCGAGCCAGTATTTGGCTCCCTCGCCGCCGTCGCCGAGCCAGAGCCCGAGGACGTCTTTCTCGCCTTCGAGGTTGATACCCAGAGCGATGTAGCAGGGCCGGTTCGTGACCCGCCCGTCGGTCCGGACTTTGATGATGATCGCATCCACGTAGATGATCGGATACATCCGGTCCAGGGTCCGGGCCCGCCACTCGGCCACTTCAGGCATAATCGCATCTGTGATGTCAGACACCAGGCCCGGTGACATCTCGACCCCGTAGGTCTCCTCCATCTTGGCGCAGATATCCCGGGTCGACATTCCCCGGCCCAACAAGCCACAGATCATGTCGTTGAACCCGGGGATACGGCGGGCGTGTTTAGGGACCAGGCCCGGTTCGAACTCGCCGTTACGGTCCCGAGGGACCTTGATCGGCACACTCCCAGCGTCGGTCTTCACGGTCTTGGCCGAGTGACCATTGCGGTTGTTGCCAGAACCGGTCCCGTCGGGATCACCTTTTTCGTATCCGAGATGGTTCGTCATCTCAGCATCCAACGCCCGGTTCATGATCTGCGAAGTCAACCCCGTCAACACCCCGTCCGGGCCGAGGAGCTCCAACCCCTCATCCTCGATACGGGCCATCAACGCATCCAACGTCGCCTCATCAATCGCCGGCTTCGAATCACTCACATCAATCACCTCACTATCAGTGACATTCCTAGCTGCATTCATCAAGTGGCTCCTTCAAATAGCTGAACCACCCCACACACATACTTTTCTACACCCCCTCTTCGACATCAACGACCACAGTCGATGCTGCTTGCAGAGGGCATGAACAGTGTTCTCTGACACGGCGATGCCGCCAGCGTTGAGTTCATCAGTGAGGAACCGGTAACCGAACAGCGGGTCATCGTGACGGGCATCGATCAGAGCGTTCACGATCCTTGCCTGCCGGTAGTCGGTGTCACTGCAGGGGCGTTTGGTCCACTTGTAGAACGCCTGACGCCTGAACCCGGCAGGTCACCGAAACGGGGAACCCGTCATCAGCGAGATCCACGACCAGCGGGTACATCATTTTGGGGAAATGTCCTTGGCAAAAAAGGCAGCCGCCCGACGCAGGATCTCGTTCTCCTGTTCCAGGATCCGGTTGCGTTTCTTCACCTCACGCAACTCAGCCGACTCAGCCCGGGTCGAACCAGGCCGGGTCCCGTCTTCGATATCAGCAGCCTTCAACCAGTTATGCACACTGGCTTCAGAAACACCGAAATCCTTCGCTATCTGCGTCAACGGAATACCGCCCTGCTGGGCGACCCGAACCACATCATCACGGAACTCCTTCGGAAACGGAGCAGGCATAATCGTCATCCTTTCACGAGGACCAAGTCCTCACACTATGAATGACAACCAACTCTGGGGCAGTCCCGTCTGGCCCAACAACAGCGCCGGAACACTCCCGCTACAAACCTGGGAAACACTCCTCGGATGGCTCCGAACCGAAACAATCGAACCCACGACCAGACCAAACCCAAAACCCGTGCCGAAACAATGGGCCGATAATGGATTCTGGCATGTCATTGCTCCTTGTTTGTGGGTTGGCTGAGTTCAGACCGTTTACGATCCGATTCCGATGATGAGGGCGGTTCCCCAGACTGCAAGAACGGCTCCCAGCGCACGGGTGAGAGTTGAGCTGGCTATGAGTTTCTCGACGAGCACGATGGCTGCGACGGCGGCGATCCACCAGAGGTTCATGACGCCGAGCACGAAGAGCATCGCCATGAGGGCCCAACAACAGCCGATGCAAAAGGTGCCGTGGCGCAGCCCCATGACGACGGCGCCGCGCGGCCCTTCGCGCCATTCATTGAGTAGGAATCCGATCGGCGTCTTGCATTGATTGAGGCACGCGTTCTTGACACTCGTGAACTGATATCCGCCTGCACCGACCAAGATGACGCCGCCGAGGAACCCGTTCATAGATGCGCCCATGGCGTCGACGAGTGCGGCGTCATGGAGGAGCCATTGGGCGGTAGTTGCAATTGCAGCAAAACTGCTCCAAGCGGCCAGGTAGCCTACGACGAACAGGGGCGTGGAGCCGTTGAGGTTCGTGTTCTTGGAACTGATTGTTGTGGAGTAGGTGCTGATCATTGGGACCGCCGAGGGGATCATCATGGCAGCCATCATCACCGCCCACATCGTCCACATCAGAGCGAGATCGCCACCTGTCCATGCCGAGGTCATTGGCATTGCGAAGGGTGACCCCATCATCGCCATCCGCGAAGCAAGAAAGAACAAGTAGGCCCAGGCAACGGTTGTGACGGCCGCGAGCCCGATCCCGACAGTGACGCGGTCTTGTGCCGTTGGCGCGCCGAGTGGGGCGGTCATCGCTCAGCCCTCGTAAGAGAATGGCGAGATAAGACCGTTCGTGCCGCTCAACTCCCACTCATAGCCGTGGTCGGTGTATCGCAGGAAATCGGCCCGGGATGCAACCGCTTCGTATCCGGGTGCAATGGCCAACGGATGGTTGTTGATCGTGATTGGCTCGCCTCCTTGACCGGTGGCCATGGCGGTGACTTTCACGTCTGCGACTTCGCCGATGCGAAGGCTGCGCGAACTACCTTCAGCCTCAAAGGCGATCGGCGCTGTGGCGACACCCAGGACCTCCCCGATGTGTGCTCCAAGCACGGCCGGGTGACCACCAGAGGCGCCGGAGAAGATTGATCCAAGGGCGGCAATCTGTTCTTCGGTCCCGCGATCGTCGAGATACACCGCAGCTTGCCATTTGGTGGTGGCCATGTGGCCCCCTGAGTACACCGCAAGCGCCACGTTCAACCCATTGAGCGCCAGGTCGTCGAACGATCCGGCCTCGATGTGCCAGCCGACGAGCGCCGTGCAATCTCCTGTGGTCGGTGGGCTCAACACCACACACGGACAGACGGCCTCGCAATTGCAGGCCTCGAAGTAGCTTCCTGACACGTTCCAACTCATAGTTTGTCCTTTGATAGGTTTGGAGAATCGCTGCGACTCAGCTTCGCGGGTACTGTCTGCAGACAGCGTGCAACTCGCTTGCAGAGTCGCTGCAAGCGCTTGCGGGAAGCTGGGACGCATGGAGACTTCGATCGAACTCCGAGTGCTTGGAGGTCTCGCGTTGAGAGCCGATGGCGTTGACCTCGCCATCGGGGGACCGAAGCAGCAGCAGTTGTTGTCGGTGTTGGTCGCTCATATCGGCCATCCCGTTTCGATCGACCGGTTGATTGAGGCACTTTGGTTCCAGGATCCGCCGAAGGCGGCGACGGCCACCGTCCAGGCACAGGTCTCTCGCCTTCGTGCGGTTCTCAGACCTGGCTTCGTGATCACGCTCGAGTCCGCCGGTTACCAACTCAGTCGCCAGGAAGGCGGAATCGACGCCACGCGGTTCGAGGAGTTACTCGAGGAATCTGCGAATCGGACAGGCCGGGACCGGGTGGCGCTTCTCGAGACCGCCCTTGGCCTCTGGAGAGGGCCCTCGTTTGGCCGGTTTGCAGATTTGCCCGATGTTCGCAGTGAGGCGCTTCGCCTCGATGAGCTCAGACTGGTGGCGACTGACCATTGGGCGGAGGCGAAGCTCGCGATCGAGGATCCGGCCGCGATGGTCGCAGAACTCGATGCACTCGTTGCCCAGCATCCAGAACGCGAATGCTATTGGCGACTGCTCATGGTGGCCCTCTATAGAGGCGGCCGTCAGGCTGACGCAATGCGCCGCGCCGCAGAATTTCGGACATTTCTTCGAGAGGAGTCAGGGCTCGAGCCGTCGCCGGCGCTGCAGGCCATCGAGGCTCAGATCCTCTCTGACGATCCTCGATTGGACGAGGTGCCCAGCGGAGTGGCGACCGGTTCTCCGAACCCTTCCGACGCTCGGGAGTGGATGGGGCCGACGACGTTCATCGGACGAGACCTAGACCTTGATGCGCTGGCCGCCGCAATCGTGAAGGAACCTGTCGTAACCATCGTTGGTCCCGGGGGCGTCGGGAAAACTCGGTTGACGATGCGCGTTGCTGGCTTGGTCGCCGATGGGTTTGGCGACGGCGTAGTGGTTGTTGAGCTGGCCTCGCAGCGAGATCCGGATGGGGCCGCACAAGTCATCGCTCGCTCGCTCGACATTCAGCCGTACAAATTTCAAACGATCGAGGCGACGATTCGAGAGCATCTGAGGTCGAGGAACATGCTGTTGCTTCTCGACAACTGTGAACACCTCATCGACGTCGTGGCGCCGCTCGTCGATCGGCTTCGGTCAGCCTGTCCTAACCTTCACATCCTCGCCACGAGCCGGGAACCTCTCTGCCTTGCTGGAGAATACGTCTGGTTGCTCGCACCTCTCGAAGTTCCGAAGTCCGATGCGAGCTCGGCGGAAATGCACCGGGCGACAGCTGTGCGGTTGTTTGCCTCTCGGGCTGTGGCGGCCACCCCAGGATTCGTCCTCACTGACGACAACGTCCATGTCGTTGCCGACATCTGTCGCCGACTCGACGGGCTCCCGCTTGGGCTCGAATTGGCCTCAGCTCGTCTGCGGACTATGGGGCTGGGCACTCTTGCGGTCCGCTTGAACCAGCGGAGCGAGTTGGACGACCATACGCAGCGCGGAAAAGATGAGCGCCACAGAACCCTGCACAACCTCGTCGAGTGGTCATACGATCTCCTCTCCGCCGGAGAACGGGAAACGTTCGAGCAACTCGCCGTCTTTGCTGGAGGGTTTGACTTGGCTGCTGCTGAGGCGGTCTGCGCGGTCGGCGACGGCAGCCGCTCAATCCTGGGCCACCTCTCAGGACTCGCCGACAAGTCAATGATCGTGTTGATCGACCCGATACGACCGCGCTACCGAATGCTCGAGCCGCTCCGCGAATTCGGGCACCGACTGCTCTGCGAACACGGTCTCGTCAACGCCACCGAGGACCGTCATCTCAACTGGTTCATCGCTCTCGCCGAGGCGGGGGAGGCTGGTCTCGACGGCACCGATGAACCGATGTGGTCCGATGATCTTGACCGAGAGTTCGACAACTTTCGCGTGGCCCACGTTGCGGCGATCGGTCGAAATGATCCAGCGCGGGCCCTAGCGCTTGTGGCCCTACTCTCGGAGTTTGCGACCCGGCGCGTTCAATACGAGATCACGACCTGGGCGGAGGCGTCGCTGGAGCTGCCGAACATCGGCGGGAATCCGAATCTGGCAACGACGATCGGTCTCGCTGCGTATGGCCGGTTTGTTCGAGGCGATATGGCTGGCGCGGTTGAGTTGGCCCAACGTGGTGTCGACGCCGACGCCGACGTATCCCAGAGTGGGTTACTTGAGAGAGTTCTCGGCAATGCGTTGTTCTACCTGGAGCGCACCGACGAAGCGTTGCAGTGGATGAGTCGTATGCTCGAATCGGCTCGCCGTTCTGAGAACAAGGGCCGGATCGCTCACGCTCTCTACATGACCTCGGTCGGCGCGACCAGCCTTGGTGACGGGATTCGTGGAGCGATCCTCGCCGGGGAAGCCCGAGAAGCGGCCGGGGAGGGTGGTTCGCCGACGGCTCGGGCTCAAGCAAACTATGCGCTCGGCCTCGCCCTCGAAAGCGTCGACACGGCAGATGCACTCGTACACCTCGAACGGGCAAGCGCTTACGCCGCTGTGGCGCGAAACCGCTGGGTCGAAGCTTTCTCGCTGACCGAAGTCCACTGGTTACAGGCCAAGCGCGGTGATCGCCTCACTGCCTTGCACGGCTACGCAAACGTCATCGACATCTGGCATCGAGGGGGTGATTGGGCCAACCAGTGGTTGTCGTTACGGCGAGTGCTGGCAATCCTCATCGACGCCGGAGCCCTGGAAACAGCAGCCATTCTTCACGGCGCGCTCAGCGCAGTAGGGGCGTCACACGCCATGCCTTTTGAACCGTCCGATGCCGCGCAGCTCACGAGGAGCACCGATCATCTCCAAGCTCAGCTCGGGCCCTCGGTGTTTGCAGACGCTGTCAGGTTAGGAGCGACGATGACCGATCCCGAGATTGTCAGCTTTGTCAAAGAGCAGATAGCGGTGCTCATCGGCGGCATCGACTGAACGTTTTTTGGTGGCCCCCGCATCTCCTGTGATCGCAGTTCCGGTTGGCCACCGCTCGAACTCGCCGTTAGGTCCGGTTAGAGGGCGGCGTACTCGCGGGACACCTGCGCAACCCAGTCGGGCTAGCAATCATCGACACCCTCGTTCACTACTCCCATCAGAGCAATGCCCGTGCTGGGACCACCTCAACGACACACCCGCCGCGCTGGATGATATGCCTGAACGCTTGATGAAGTCGCCAACTGCAGTGACATCTTCTGGCGTGGACGCTCGTCGTGATTTGGTGGCTGACGCTGTGACGCCGGCACCCGTCACGGTTGAGGCCGCAAAGAAATTGAGGGGCAAGGATGCCTCGGACGGCTACAGCAAAGCTGAGGCAATCTTTGAGATCAGTGACGCAATCCACTGGGGCGTGCCCTTAGCGGTCGACGGTCCGGATGGGCGGCGTCGCGCCTCAGTCTTTGACAGCCCCTGTGGTGCCCGGAAAGTGTGTCGTCGCAGCTCAGGCAGCGTTTGGTACTCGTTGATGAGGCCGTCGCATCGGGTGGTTCGGAGCACCGTGATGCTCGCTGGTGGGGTGTCGGGCGGCTCGGCCTGCGGTGTCGGGGGTCGTTGTTTGAGCGATTGGTGGGGCCGGTGCTGGTTGTGGTGAGTGATGTAGTCGATGGCGAGGCGTTCGAGTTGTGGTCGGTTCCAGACGATGGTGCGGTCGAGGAGTTCTCGGCGGATCGAGCCGATCCAGCGTTCGGCGATCGTGTTCGCCACTGGAGTGCGGACGGGGGTCTTGAGGATCTTGAAGCCCTCGGTTCGGAAGACCTCGTCGAAGGTGTCGATGAATTGGCTGCCGCGGTCGCGGACCAGAGCACGGGAGCCTTCGAGGCGGTCGGCGTGGCTGATGAATAGGTTGCGGGCGGCTTGGGTGGTCCATGCGCCGGTGGGGTTGGCAGTGATGCCAGCGAAGAGGACCTCGCGGGTTGGCACGTGGATGAAGAACAGCACGTAGTAGCGGCGTAGGAACGCGGTGTCGACGGTGAAGAAGTCGCACGCGACGGCGGCTTGGGAGTGCAGGAACTCGCTCCAGGTGACGTCGGAGCGGTTCGGAGACGGGTCGATGCCGTTGTCGGTGAGGGTCTGCCAGACGGTTGTTTTGGCGATGGTGTGTCCGAGTCTGGCGAGTTCACCTTGGATGCGGCGGTGTCCCCATGTCGGGTTCTCGCTCGCAAGTCGTACGATCAGGCGGCGCAACTCGGCGCTCGTGGGTGGACGACCCATGGGCTGGACGGGAGGTTGGGTCCAGTAGCGGGCGATGCGTTTGCGGTGCCAGCGCAGCAGGGTGTCGGGTGTCACGATCCAGCCCTGGCGAAGCCGACGGGGGAGTGCGGCTGCGATCGCACCGAGCAGGGTCCGGTCGTCATCGTTGATGGCAGGCCGGTCGATCTGGCGGCGGAGTACGGAGTTCTCGTGGCGGAGCACGATGATCTGAAGGTCTTTGGATCGTCCGGAACGGACCGCGAGGCGAGCCAGAGATGTGATGAAGCCGTAGAGGATGCGAAACACGAGGATCCAGGATGGCGGTATCGGGCCCGGTCAGCACCCACGCGCCACTTTCGGGGCGGCACAGCCACTCGATGACCTCGGATCGCACCATGGTCGTCCTCCCAGCCTTCACGATGCCGAGCTAGCCGAAGGCCCCAAGCAAGTTGCGCAGTCGGCCGCCGCGAGCTGGCTCGACTGGCTCGGGTGGTTCACCCTGGGTCTTGGGGCCGTCGCAGTTCATCCGGCGACTGGTTTGACCCAAGGGCGTCAGTTGGTTCCCAGGTAGGCGTCTAGTGCGTCGCGTACGACGTCGCTTTCTGACTTCTTGTCGGTCTTGGCCCGCTTTTTGAGTTGCGTCTTGAGGCGATCAGGAATGCGGTAGCTCGATGGCTTGGTCACGGTGTCGCCCAGTCTGGGTGTGCGTCGGCGGGTCTTCTTTATCGTCGTGAGTTCCGCGTCGGTGTATTCGCGTTCGGCAAGCCCTTCGGCCATAGCCGTGAGTTCGGCTTCGGTGAAGGTCTTGCCTGACTTGGTGGTGAAGGTCTTGGTTGGCTTGCTCATGCGGAGTCTCCGAGCAGGGGAAGGTATTTCGGCTGCAGGGTCATGGCGTGGATGACGACGTCGGCTTCTTCGAGTTCGAGGTAGATGACCTCGAGAAGGTTCCCGGCGAGATCGGGACCGATTGCGAGGGCTTTCGGTGGTTCGTGATCGGCTTCGATGTCGTAGAAACCGAGGGCGTTGTTCCATGCGTGGAGGATGTCGTCATTGGTTTTGCCGTGTTTCCTTGCTGATTCAAGGATGACCGGCACCTCCTAAACGTACTACACGTATTACGTTTAGGGAAGGGTTCCCTTGGCGTTCCGCCCATGGCACGGCTGCAGTTTGGCCACATGGCCAGCGATCGAGGGGTGTCGCGTTGCTAATGGTTTGCTAATGGCATCCAGCACCCTGGAGCGGTAACGGGCGGTAGGGAGCGGATTCGGTGGTCGCTGGATGCCGCTCAGGGGCGCTGGTTACCGCCAGACAACGCCAGATGCCGTGATGGCGAGGTTTGTTCAAGTCCCCCCTCCGACACGTTTTGCATAAGCCCTGGTCAGAGCGTTTTCGACGCCGTGGCCGGGGCTTTGTTGTGTCGGAGCTGATGGGCTTCAGGCCTGTGACCTGGGGTTTTGTGGGGTGTCGGAGGGGTGGACCCCCCAGGATTCCGCCCATCG
>Ga0316190_10002057_pt1 | contig 14674 bp, 13 predicted proteins | sample Eddworburrow2_MG_FD_204929 | JGI IMG/M metagenome (GOLD analysis project Ga0316190, IMG submission 204929) | Coastal sediment microbial communities from Maine, United States - Eddy worm burrow 2 | ecosystem: Environmental > Aquatic > Marine > Coastal > Sediment | place: USA: Maine | collected... | reverse complement strand
TGCCGCGCTCGAACAGAAAATCTTTCACCTGCCGTAGCGACAGCGGATAGCGAATGGACATCATCACCGTGAGGCGGATCACCTCTGGCGAACTGTTGAAACAACGGAAGGGATTGCGCATTGCCGGACGCTAAGGAACGCCCCTGCCCAGCTCAAGCCAATTTACTCTGACAATGCCCCTTTTAGCGTTCGGCAGGCGGCTGCAAATCTCCAAACAACCCGAGTCTTTAGATCCGGGAAACGTTTTGCGTGCAGCATCGGAGCCGGGAATCGGGTGGCAAGCAGACGTTTCGGGCGGTTTCCATCACATGGCCGCCACGATCTTGCGGAGAGTCGGTCTCAACAGCACTCTCGACCGGGGGCTTTGCATTGCGCACAAAGATCAAAGGGCTTCTCTTCGGCTTGGCTATTGGCGCCGCATTGGCCGGTCCGGCGACGGCCGAGGAACAACTGGTGATGCCCTTCGCATGCCGCGTCGCAGGTGGGAAGGTTTTGCTCGCGCCGAGTGCGCCGCAGGCCTACCAAATCTTCGGCCGCCCGGAGCACAAGCGGCTGACCACCTGCTCCCCCTACGACCCTAGGAAGTGCCACAACTGGTCGATTCATCGCTTCGAACTCGATTGCGGGGGCGAGAGGACGAGTTGGCAATCCGTCGTGGCCGCCCTTTCGCCAACGCTTGTGGAAGACCTCGGGGCACATGGAAATGCATACGCCGGCCCAAATGATGGGCCCGCTTACGCAGCCCAAGAGTTATCGAGGCCCCATCGGCCTGGTCCAGGACGGGCGATCGCCTTCCCGCCCGGCTTCGCCCCCAACCCCTTGAGGGTCGCCAGTTTCAAGCAGACAAAAGCCGCACCCCCACAGATTGCCCTTCCGTCCCAGAAGCCGCTCTCGACAGCGCCGTCTCAGACCGCCGAGATCAAGCCAAGCCGCAAACCGGCCGCGGCGCCGTCCTCAACAGACGGCAAAGCGGAGGCCGCCACCAAGACTCCGGTCGAGCAAAAGACGACGGAGCTTGCGAAGTACCAGGCCCTGCAGATCGAAATAGACTCCGGGAGCGGCGAAGTGACAGGGTCGCTGCCGAAGTCCGGCACCTCGGGCACCATTTGGCGAGACGCGGCGATGGTATTTGCCCTTACGCTCGCCGCCCTTCTCGCTTTGTCCGTCACACTCCTTCTGCGGCAGCGCAGGATGCAGATCGTGCCTATTCCGGTCGGGCAATTGCATGGGCCGGCTGGACCGCGCTCGCCCACCCGGACGTCCGATTCGGGGGTCGAACGAACCGCGGCCCACCGGCAAAGAAATGTTCCCGCAACCCGCCTGCGCTTATGGGATGAGCGCTGGCTACCGGGCACGATGAGCGAAGCGCTCGATGTCCTCGGCGTCGATCCCGACGCCAGCAGGGACATGATGAAGACCACCGTCACGCGCCTCCGCCGCGCCCTGCACCCTGACCACGCGCTCGACGAGGAGGATCGCCGCTTGCGCGAACGTCGGCTGAAGCAGATTAACGTGGCCTGGGAGATCGTTTCCGGGAAACGGCGCTCGCTCTGGCTCTCGGTCAAGCCGCGGTCATCCTAGTCCGGCTTCGGGCCGCGCCTGATACTTGTGTGTACCGAAAACCTGAATCCTGACGAAGTGGTGATGAAGTCCGCCAAGGATTGCGTGTGACCTAATGATTCCGGTGCGGTGAACAGAACGAGAGACCGGCGCATCTTTCTCCAATGACCGGTGTGGGCATTGTCAGAGCAAAATTCTAAATACTTGGAGCGGCCATCGAACCGCTCAGATCGACCCGGAAAAATGCAGGAAAATCAATGGCCACGAAATCCGGTTCTGACGTTTTGGCAAAGTAACCGAATTTACTCTGACAATGCCAAACGAACTGATCACGCGCTATCTCCAATCGGGATCAGAGCCTCAGGCTATCGTTGACGAGTTAACGCGAGAGGCAAACTTGGTATTTGCCCGTTACAATCTCGAAATCTATCTGGCTGCACGGGCGAAACCGGGGAGTTAAAATCCGCCCCTATCGGCGCGTTCAGGGCCGACTTGGTCATCCAGTTGGCTCCTGGCCGAAATCGGTTTCACACCCGTGATATGTCGCCTCTGAACGCCTGGCGGACGAAATGTTCGGGCTGTGACAAGGTCTGCATATGGCACACAGCAGACGTCCCAAGGCCCCAGCCTGACTTCGGCTTCCGACCCGAAACAGACGTTTTGACAGGACACTGTACCGGGTGCTTACTGAAGCATGGTCGCAATTTCACGGGGCGGTAACTGAAAGCCTCTTTAAGATCCGATTCGAGCAGAGGCATCTTAGACTGGACGCATCTTCTTTCCATTTGTGGATTGGGTACTAAGTTTCAGAAGATGTGGAACAAAAGAAACTCGGATCTAGTTGTCGCGGATGATCAACCTTAGAGCTGTGACACCCAAGCACGATGCTTTCGGAGGTGCTTCTTATTCCAATGCCTACACGGTCAATCCAGACAAGCTGTGGCGGATTGAGGGCGGTTCTGGTCCCTTCGTGGGCCTTGCCGTCCACGCCGGCCACGAGATGCGGCGCGGCCTGCGATCAGTGCTCGCGATTGACGATGATACCCGCTTGCGCGAAGAGGATCCGTATACTGACCGAATTGCTGCGCTCTGCGGCACGCACATCATGACTTTCCGATCGCGCTTCGAAGTCGACCTGAACCGCGTAGCCGATGAAGCCATCTGCGTGCAGCCTGAAGATTGCTGGAATCTCCGTGTATGGAAAGAGAACGACGGGCTCACCCAGACGATGTACCGCCGCTCGCTGGTGGAGCATGCGGCATTCTACGAGATGCTGGGTTCGCTGTTGAGAGAAATTGAGAAGCGTGAAGGTCGCTTCCTCGTCCTCGATTGCCATAGCTATAATCACCGACGCGCCTGTCCGGACCAATCACCTGCTGATCCAGAACGCAACCCAGAAATTAATGTCGGCACGGGTAGTATGGACCGCGCTTATTGGGCGCCGCTAGTAGATCGATTTATCGGAACCCTGCAGGAGGCGGATTATCTCGGGCGACATCTTGACGTTCGCGAGAACGTGAACTTCCGTGGACGTCATCTCGCGCGTTTCGTTCATACGCATTTTCCGCGCACCGGCTGCTGCCTCGCCATCGAGGTAAAGAAGATTTTCATGGACGAATGGACCGGCGCACTTAATAAGACGGCCTTCGAGGCTCTGCTTGGGGCTTTCCGGGCGACGCTCGGCCGCGTCGAGGAGGTTCCGTGGACCCGCTGAATCTCGACTCGGATGTGCTCCTATCGACCGACGAAATAGAGGAGATGGTCCTGAAGCTTAAAGCCGGCGAGGTTCTGCGCAAGAGGCTTCCTGGCGGCGGACGCATCCATATAGATCGTCCGCAGCCTTTTCTGTGCGTATATCGGCATCCTGATACGGAACCGGATAAGGACACCGAGCGGCTCTTGTTAGGGCAAGCTTCCTATATTTTGAGCAGCGGATCTGCGAAGTATCAACCTCTTCTGAAAGCGCTAATCACCAGCCTTTTGAATGTGATTGTCGAAGCTTATGGCGCCATCCTTGTGCTCGAGCTCTGGTGTGCGCCAGACGAATTGCCCGCCGCGCCCAATGAACCGCCTGCTCCCGCGCGCTTCCGCATAGTTGCGGCACGTCATGGTGTACCGGACGCGACAATCGAGTCGCTCGAGCGCTCTCTGCTTGCGACAATACGCGACGGGGCAACCAAGATAGCGATCGATTATTGTTCAGGCGCAGCATCACCTGGCCTACCGCCATTGCTTTCGCGCGAGGAGGAAGAGCAGCAGAACGCTTATTTAGTAGGCCTGGAAGTTCCTCCGATCTACCGCGATCCGGAAACTGGGAAGGTAATCCCGATCGAGCTGAGGCGTTTCACGGGACGGCTCGGGCGGGCTCTCCGTCAGGCCTTCTTCACCTTTGTCCATGCTCGGGCACGCTATAGACCGGCGCACTACGAGGAACTGGGACGAAGGGCCATGACCCGCGCCGTGTCCATCGCCGACAAGGGCCTTGCTCAAGTTGGTGACTCGTTTGACCTGCTCCTTCACGCGACGCCGGTCAATACGGACGCGGCATATCAGCAATTCATAGAGGCGGGTTGCCAGACCATCCCCGAATTCCTTTATCGCCCGCAGACGCTCGATCCCGGTGCACTTAAACTTGCGCTTTACAAAGTTCCTATCCAGCAAATTGAAGACCCTGCTCTGTACCATCTATTTGCGGCCCAGCGCGACGAGTTTGATCGCATGATCACGATGATCGCCGACCGAGGTACACCGCACTTTCTGCTTGAAAGCCAGCAGGTTTTCGGTCGCCCCGGCGAGCGGCTTCTGGCTATAGCCCATCGGCTCCTCAAGACCCTGCAACCAGAAGCGCATGGCGATGGCGGTCGGGTAGCCGATGCTAAGCGCTTTGCTGGATTGGCCGAGCGCGAACTCGCACACTACCGTAAGGACTGGCCAGACCTTCCAGCGCGCGTTGAGATCCGTAGTGACGTACCCGGTTTGATGGTCTCGCGCGGCCATTTCCTTGTCGGCCATTCTGCAAAGGTGTCCGAGACGCGTGTAGATGCAACGCTCCACCATGAAATCGGAACGCATATCCTCACCTACTATAACGGCCTGCAGCAACCGCTCTCCCAGTTCCATACGGGAATGCCGGGTTATGAGCAGACCCAAGAGGGTGTCGCCATTCTTTCAGAGTATCTATCAGGCGGACTGACAAGGCAGCGAATGCGTCTCCTTGCCGGACGCGTCGTGGCTGTCGACAGTGTGGTCGAGGGTGCAGACTTTCTCGAGACTTTCCGACTGCTTCACGACGTCCACGGGTTCGGCAGACGGGCAGCTTTCATCATCGCGATGCGGGTGCACCGCGGTGGCGGACTGACCAAGGATGTAGTCTATCTGCGCGGCCTAATTGGCGTTCTCGATCATCTGGCCAAAGGCCACAGCTTCGATGATCTGATGCTTGGCAAGGTCGCCCTTGAACATATTGAGATTGTCGTGGAATTGCGCTGGCGCCGGGTTATCTCGCCGGGCCCGCTTAAGCCGCGCTATCTGGAAGACCCCGAAGCGCTCAAGCGGTTAGCGGCATTGCGGAAAGGGGTGGACCTACTGGCGCTCATCGATCGAGGTGCGCCATGAGGCTCGGCTTCGTCATCAACGATCTTGCAACCGAATTGGTCGACTACACCACAACGCATCTTGCACTTGCGGCCCATCGCAGGGGCCACGAGGTCTGGTATGTCGAGGTCGGACGTTTCGCATTGGCCCCGGACGGTCGGGTGCATGCTGATGCGCGCCGTCTTGCCTCTCAACGATTCGCATCCGTAAGCGATCTGATGGCGTCATTGAGGTCCATTGACACGGCCTGTCTCGACTTAACGGTCGATAAACTTGACGCTCTCTTTCTGCGTAACGATCCTGCAGCTGATGCGTTACGTCGGCCTTGGGCGCAGCTCGCTGGCGTAAACTTCGGGCGTCTTGCCCAACAAGCCGGCGTCATCGTCGTCAACAGCCCGGAGGGTCTTTATCACGCGGTCAATAAGCTCTATTTGCAGCTTTTTCCTAAGGGAATCCGGCCGCGCTGTCTCATAAGCCGCAACCCCGACGCGGTGAGGCAATTCATGGACAAGGTTGGCGGCAGCGTCGTGATCAAACCGCTCCGTGGGTCCGGTGGGCACAATGTGTTCCTTGTTCGTCGCGAAGAACCCTATAATTTCAATCAGATCTTTGAGACCGTAAGTCGGGAGGGATATGTAATTGCGCAGGAATTTCTTCCACAGGCCGCCGATGGTGACACGCGGCTCTTTCTCCTCGAAGGTGAGTTGCTGGAAGTGAACGGAGCGGTCGCCGCAATCCGAAGAGTGCCGGCAAAAGGGGATTTGCGGAGCAACATCACAGCGGGTGGTCACGGCGAGCGCCCTGATATTACCGTCACGATCCGCCGGATCGCCGAAGCGGCGCGGCCACAATTGAAGGCAGACGGCATGTTTCTTGTTGGTCTCGACCTGATCGACGGCAAAATGGTGGAGGTCAACGTCTTTAGTCCTGGTGGGCTCGCGACTGCCGGTCAACTAGCAGGGGTTGATTTTATTACCCCCGTGGTAAGTGCACTCGAGCGGAAAATTGTGGCGCAAAGACCTTGACGGGGTTTGTCACATTATCGGCGTTCAGTCGCGGAGAATGTAGCGGGCAAGAGGCTTCATGTGGTAGCGGCTGCCGCGGCCCAAGTGCGGAATGAATCAGCGCGAAGCTCCTTGAAATGCGGTCGGCGCAGCAGGTGACGTTGATGGGTGAAGGCGTTGAATGTGGCGGCATGTATGGCGAGGAAGCGTTGGGCTGAGCCGGGTGATTTGAACCGCTGCAGTTTTCGTTCTCGGCGTCGTATCGGCTGCTGCGAGTTCTCCGCCCTGTTGTTTGCTCGCAAGCCCCGATCACGCTCAGCCGTGAGCCCGATCGCGCGGAATGCTGCCGCATAGGATCGAAGCCGGTCGGTCACAATCCGGCTCGGCGCAAAGCCATGCTTCTTAAGCAATTTCACCATGAGTTTCTTTGCGGCTTGTGCATCCCGTCTGCGCTGGACAAGAAAATCCAGCACCTCACCCTCGTTGTCGACCGCACGCCAGAGCCAGTATTGACCGCCGCGGATTGAGATCACCATTTTATCAAGGTGCCAATGATCGCTCGGTCGCGGCCGCGAACGCCTGATATTTGCCGCGATCGACGGTCCGAACTTTAGGAACCACCGCCGGACCGTCTCGTAGGATGCGTCAACGCCTCGCTCGGCCAGCAATTCCTCGACATCCCGAAAGGACAGTGTGAACCTGGCATAGAGCCAGATCGCGTGGCGGATGATTTCTGGCGGGAAGCGGTGGCGCTTAAACGATATCGGTCTCATCGGATGATGCTAATCGGCGACGAACCGTAGAGCTCTCCCAGTTACCGTGACATTGCCCCAGGAAGTTCAATGTGTCGATCAAGTGGGGCATGAGGGCAGACAATCCATGCAAGCAAGGCGAGAGGAACTACGACACCTCACGTGTGCATTGTCTGAGCCAAGCCGAGATCGGGAGACTGTGGACGGCTACTCCAACTTTCGGCCTGATCCCGCTGCCATAAACGAGGCTTTGCCGATTGTATGAGGTGCAAAGACGGCAAGCGATCGATGCCGTCACTAGCTTGACGGTCTTCATTGGACTAAATTCGAAGCTGCAGGGAATTGGACCTGTGGTTCGCAATGGGGGGGTCTCATGGATTTGGTCGCTATACTCGTAACTCTGGTCGTCGGCGCCGTAGCAGGCTGGTTAGCAGGGGTTCTGGTTGAGGGAGCTGGATTTGGCTTGCTCTGGAATATCATCATCGGCATCGCAGGTGCATTTGTAGCGGGTTGGTTGTTTCCGAGATTGGGTTTTCGTCTAACCCTGGCAGGAGGGATGGTCGGCGCTATCGTCACGGCGACTCTAGGCGCTGTCGTCCTGCTTCTTGTGGTCAATCTGATACAACGGCTCGTCAGTTAAGCTGCACGTCACATCGCATTCGCGGTTCAGCCGGACGCCCCCTTAGGCATCCCACGTGCCGCAGTACTGATGTTCTCTGTCGCGCCACGGCTCTTGCCGTGAATGGGATCTTGCGGCTTGCGCCATGCGCGGCTCGGTGGGTTCCGCGCGCTTACTGTTAACCGAATAGGTTTCTCTTTTCGGGAGCGATGAGCCTGGCTTCCGCCTGAGAGGCTAGAACGGACGTGACATCTCACTACGAAGATGGCGGCCAGGTAGCAATGGCGGACATCAGCTACAGTGCAGGTTCCAGGCGCAACACGGAAAACAAGGGAGATAGAGAGCCAAAATGAAGTGGCCTACCGTGCACGCGACCATACTTTTGGGATCATTGTGCCTAGGTGTTGCGGCCCCCGCCGCAAAAACGGCCGACTGCGATATTGCCATTCTGAATGGCCGGGTCATGGACCCGGAAACCAAGTTTGACGATGTTCGCAATGTTTGCGTCGTGGGTGGAAAGATCACAGCGATCACCACAGACAAAATTTCCGGCGAGGAGACGATCGACGCTAAGGACCATGTGGTCGCGCCCGGTTTCATCGACGGGCACGTGCATGTGGTCGATGTTCCGCTTGGTCAGAAGGGAGTCCTGCGGGACGGCGTGACGACAGCCCTAGATCTCGAGGTCGGCGCCTACCCGGTCGATCGCTGGTACGACAATCTGGCGGGGAGATCGCAGACAAACTATGGCGCAGTCGCGTCTGTCGCCGCGGCGCGCACCGTTGCATTCAATCCTGATTACAAATCCACGACCGGCAACATGGTCACCGACTTGTTTACCGGCATCCCGGTCGGGGCCGATTGGTCGGACCGAGTGCCGACAGATGACGAGCGCAGCAAGATCGTCGAGATCGTCGAAGCGGGCCTGAAAAGCGGCGCGCTCGGCGTTGGTCCGCCCGCCGGCTACATGACGCTGGGCTTCACCTCTCAGGAGATGATCGAGATCCAGAAGCTTGTCGGCAAGTACGGACGGTTCAGCCATATCCATACACGCTTCTCCAGCCAGACATCTCCGGCATCCGGCATTCTCGCGTTTCAAGAACCTTTCGCATCAGCCGGATCTTACGGCGGCGGCGTGATCATTGCCCATTTCACAGCCCAGTCTCTCGCCCTGTCGGAAGCGGCCATGGCCTACGTCGATGACCTGCGAGCCAACGGCTTGCCGGTCGTTTTGGAGGTTTACCCTTACAACTTTGGCGCAGCGGGAAATGGGGTCGCGGCCGACTATCTAAAGCCAGACAACTACCAGAAGAATATGGGGCGCGATTACAAGGACATTATCGATACACAGACCGGCAAGCCGCTCGACAAGGCGACGTATCACAAGCTGGTCAAGGATGACCCCAATCATCCAGTTCTGTTCTACAACGCAACGGAAGAAGACATGCTGAAAGGCGTGGCGCATCCTGACGTGCTCATCGGCTGCGACTGCTTCCCGTTCACCGATCCCAAGACCGGTACGTTCGTCAGCGACTGGGACACGCCATGGGGCAGCGTCAATACTCACCCCCGCACCTTGGGCGCACACGCAAAGGTGCTACGTCTGGCGCGCGAGAAAAAAGTGGACCTCTCACTGATGCAGGCAATCTCAAAAATGAGCTATCAGTATGCCAAGTTCCTTGAGGACAACGGTGTGCCACAGATGGCCTTTAAGGGGCGCATGCAGGTCGGCGGCGACGCTGACATCACGATCCTCGATGCTGAAACGGTAACCGACAATTCGTCGCTTGGGGCTGGCAAGAGCTCGGTGCCGTCAACCGGCATTCCCTATGTGGTGGTCAACGGCACAATCGTTGTGAAGGACTCGAAGGTCCTCAAGGGCGTTTATCCCGGGCAGCCGATCCGGCTACCGGTAGTGGAATAGCGGCCCTAACGAATTTGGCATGTCTGCCTTGGGTCAGAAGCATATCGTCCCATTGCCGGGGCATGTGCGCTAGTGACCCAGAGCGGACGTCCGTCACCGGCTCACCTTGTGTCTCTCAAGACACGACGTCCGCCCCGCTCGGAGCTATCCACCCTGCGACGTTCTCCGCCACGCTTTGGGCCGAATCTATGGTCTACTGGTCGCCGTGAGACTTGTGATCCTTGCCCTTCAGCGCACGGCTGTGGCCAGCCTTGGCGCCGTCAGCATTTGGCTGATCGTTTATGTCTTTGGCTGGGTCGAGCGCGGCATGCCATCGGTCCTGGCGCTGGCCGTGACCTATGCCATCGCGGCCTACGCGATCCTGCCTTACGTGGTGCGGATGGGCCTGATGGTGCTGCGGCACGAACGCGTGCCCGGATTTACCATCACGGGCGACGGGCTGCCGGGCGATCCCGTTAATCTTGCGCTGATCGGCACCTTCAAGGAGCTGCGTGCGGCCTTTGCCGCCGCAGGCTGGCAGGAGGCCGATCCTTTAAGCCTGAAAAGCTCGTGGGGCATGGTGCAGAGCTTTGTCTTAAACCAACCCTATCCGACAGCCCCGTTCTCGACGCTTTACCTTTTCGGCCGGGGCCAGGACATTGGCTTCCAGAAGGCCATCAGCAAAAGTCCGCGCAAACGTCATCACGTGCGCTTTTGGGCAAAGTGTCTGACAGAGGCCCAGACGGTTGACGATGGCTTCTGGTTCCAGACAAGCCGGCCGGCCCCCGATGCGCGCGTTCTGTGGGTTGGCGCCGGGACCAAGGACACCGGCTTTTCGCTGACCCGCCTCACCTTCAAGGTCACGCACGCAACAGACGCTGACACGAACGCGGAGCGTGACTTCATCATGGCGCAGCTTGCCAGGCAGGGCACCATCGGCGTTGTGGATTTATACGAGGCGGGCGAGGAGATCTCCGCCGGAGCCGTCAACCACTACGTGACCGATGGGATTATCGCGATTGCCGCCCTCGCCGGACAGGCGGCACAGCCTGAGCGCCAAAGCGGTCAGGATTTCGGACCCTTCGGCGCCGATGCGCGCGCCATCCAAAAGGCCTGACACAGTCTTGGCGATGAAGGCTTGCAGACACAGATGTGCAAATGGCGGCTAGCGGATGCGCCGATGCTAAAGTGCTCTGTTCGCATCAGCGCGAGCCCGTGTTTTCTTAGACGAGTGCTAGGAGACGAAACGCTCACTCAGATTTGCAACAGCCCGGCGATGCACTTGCGTGGGTCAGCGCCGCGTCATACGGCTTTCAACCACAATCCCCATTAGGGTCGCCTCACGCCCATGCCATCGAACAGAGACCACCGGATTAGCGAATGAATGAGAAGACGACCACAAGCCAGGCCTCCCGCCTCAAACAGGCCTTCATCCATATCCGCAGCAACAAGTTCTTCGAGCTCTTTGTCATCGCCGTGATCGTCATCTCGGCGCTGAAGGTCGGCATTGGCACCTATCCATTGGGCCCGCGCCTGACCACGGCGCTCGAAGTTCTCGACTACGCGGTGACAGCGTTCTTCCTGGTGGAGATCCTCATCCGGATAGCCGCCGAGCACAGCCTGAAACGCTTCTTCTCGAAGGGCTGGAACATCTTCGATTTCATAATCGTGACAGCCAGCCTGATCCCCATCAATGAGAGCGAGATGGCGCTTCTGGGGCGGCTCTTGCGCATCTTCCGCGTCCTTCGGCTCGTATCGATGATCCCCGAGCTCCAGGTTCTGCTAAGTGCTCTGCTCCAGGCCATTCCACGCATGGGCTATGTGTCGTTGTTGATGTTCATCATCTTCTACATCTACGGCGCCGCGGGCAGCATCTTCTACGCCGATATCAACCCGAGCCTCTGGGGCAACATTTCCATCGCCATGTTGACGCTGTTTCGGGTGGCCACATTCGAGGACTGGACCGACGTGATGTATGAGACCATGGCGGTCTATCCCTTGAGCTGGATGTTCTATTTGAGCTTCATCTTCCTGGTCGCCTTCATTTTCCTCAACATGATGATTGGCATCGTGATCCAGACGCTGCAGAGCGAACATGACAAGCTTGAGGATAGAGGCGCGAAGACCGCAACTGAGACGATCGCGAGCGACGACGCGGCCCTTTCACCATCGATCGGGACACGCCTTGCAAATATCGAGGCACAGCTAGCGATCTTGACCGACACACTCAATGCGGGTGCTCAGCGTCGGAAGACGTAGCAACCCAAAAAGAAGCCGGAGATGCGCGAATGAGCGGTCTCCGGCAAGGGTCCAGGCAGGGAGAAGAAAAGGCGGACTATCCGGTAATGCGCGCGGTGCCAGAGCGGCCGTCGCTGCGCACCCAGCGGACGCGATCGCCGCTGCGGCTCAGGGTGTAGCAATAGGTCTCACCGTCCATCCAACTGGACCATTTCTGGCAAAGCCGGCTGCCATCGACCCACCACTTGCCGCGATCAGACACGCCCTCGCTACCCGAGAAGGCCGCCGCGAAGCTGCTCATGCGACCTTTCATGGTGCCGCGCGAGGAGTACTGAATCGGCAGTTCGAACCCGGAAATTTTCAGGAAAACAGTTTTGTCCGCGATGGCGCTGCGCAGAGCATCGCCCGAAAGAGTTGCGGTGTGGCCCCCGGCAATGAAGGCGCCGGCGGCGAACGCGGCGGCCAAAACGGTTGTCTTGAATATGGTCTTCAACATGGGATCATCCTCCAACTCTGAACGCGTATTTAAGGCTGCGCCGGTCGTGACATTCGGTGCGACGCCTCAATCGAAAGAGTGGAAGCGGCCCCCACTCAACTGACGGGACTTTGCCAGCCCCCCGCTGAACCGAAGCTGAGGGCGCCGTTCATCCACGGTTCACGGACCGGACGCGCACGTAGGGTCCAGCCACACGGCATCTTGCGGCCCCTTGCGAGCCGGCGTAAGACACAGCCATGCAGAAGCCTTCTGGGACGCGACGGATAACGACCTTCACAGACAGCGCAATCACGCTGTGTCTTTCGATAGCGGGTCTCGCGATGACGGGCGCGGTCATGGCGGAAGGTCAGAGCACGGCCCACGCCACAATGAGCCAGGGCCCCCGCGCACCGCTTGCCATGATGATCCAGCTATCTGCGCCACGCTCACCGGAGAGCGGCGGAAACGCTCATCGCGTGACCCTTAAGGAACGCCAGACTCGCACCGTAGAGCCCAAGGACGCTGGCGTTCGCATGACGCAGAAGATGCGGCCGCAAGCTGCCCGCACAGCGACCACCGCGAGCCCTCATGCCATCCGGCCCTTGGCGGCGCAGCAGCTGACGACTCGATCACCCAAGCCAAATCTTCGAGCACCCGCGAACGTCATGGGCCTTGAGGGCTCGATGGCGATGGACGGCGGCACGCGTGAGCAAACGAAACGCGGCCCGCGCGCGAGGATCGAACGCGAGACCACACGCACCACACGGGCCAGCTTCAAAGATTGGCTTTTCGGCCGCTAGTGCCCAACCGCAAGCGTCTGGCGCGGATGCGCGTTGGCTGCGCCGGTCGCGCGATCCTAGCGTTCGTTCACAACAAAATTGTCGAAAGAAAAGAGCGCCGGAGCGCCATTGGCAGAGATGCCGAATAGGCCGACTGCGCCCCCTTGCTTGGGCTGCTTGGCCTTGAAGCGCCGCACAGTCTTCGTATTGAGCGACACGGTCGCGTCCTTAGAGCGGAGCATGAGTTCAATACTATTCGTGGCGCCCGCGCCCCTCTTGAGCGCATCCACTTCCTCCGTGAACACCGTTTTCGACGTGCCGTCCACCATCCGGCGGACTTCCAGCCAACCATCGGCCCAAATGAAGAGCGAATAATAGTTGTCCCAATCCTGCCACCAAAATACGAGGCCAGCGGGGCTATTGGGAATCTTAGGCGCTGAGACGATTGTCATGTCGACGCAAATACTCGCGCCCTCGTTCTTCGTCTCCAGATTGACAACGCCCCCATTGCCCCGAACGACCAGCGTGCCGTCCTCGACACCGATACTGTCGTCCGCATGGCCCCAGGACACATCCAGAAATGCGAAATCGTCCTCAAACAAGGCCGTGTCAGGATCGCAGAGCGCGGACGCAGGAGAACTCGCGAACCCCAACGCAGCCGCGACCAAAATGCCAGCGAAACGCGAAGCCGACGTCATCGCATCCATCCCCTTCAAGGATTGAAGCATACCAATCTATGTATCGCTATCGATGCGCCCGATCCCCATGTGGCCGCGCTAGCGGGTCGGCATGGGCTCGTCGCCACGATAGTCGTAGAAGCCGCGCTTTGTCTTACGGCCCAGCCAGCCCGCTTCGACATATTTCACCAGCAGCGGACAAGGCCGGTACTTGGAATCGGCCAGTCCCTCATAAAGAACCTGCATGATGGACAGGCATGTATCGAGCCCAATGAAGTCGGCAAGCTGAAGCGGTCCCATAGGATGGTTCGCACCAAGCCGCATCGCTGTATCGATCGCATCGACAGAGCCAACACCCTCATAGAGCGTGTAGACCGCCTCATTGATCATCGGCAGAAGAATACGGTTCACCATGAAAGCGGGGAAGTCCTCCGACACCGCCATGGTCTTACCCAGTGACCCAACCAGTTCTTTGGCCCGGGAGAACGTTACATCGTCCGTGGCGATGCCGCGGATCATCTCCACCAGTTCCATGACCGGTACTGGGTTCATGAAATGCATGCCGATGAACCGTTCCGGCCGATCGGTTGTGGCGGCCAGACGCGTAATCGAGATGGATGAGGTGTTCGTGGCAAGGATCGCGTCGGGCTTCAGGAACGGACACACGGCGACGAAAATCTTGCGCTTGACGGTCTCGTCTTCCGTTGCGGCCTCGATCACGAGATCCACATCGGCAAAACCCTCATATGTCTCCGCGAATGAGATTCGCGCGAGCGCGCCATCTCTGTCTTCTTCGCTGATCTTTCCTTTAGAAGCCTGCCTGGTCAGGTTCTTGGTGATCGATGCGAACGAGGCGTCAAAGGCGTCCTTGGACAGATCGTTGATTGCAACGTCATAGCCACCGAGCGCAATCACGTGCGCGATGCCGCTTCCCATCTGGCCAGCTCCGACAATACCGACTTTGCGAATAGGCTCCACTCTAAGCTCCTGGCTCGAAGCCGGATCGGTATCGCGATCCAGACTTCATACTACTTTCTGCATCACGCGCCGCTGTGACCAGCGGCTACTCTCCA
>Ga0316190_10002056_pt1 | contig 14677 bp, 10 predicted proteins | sample Eddworburrow2_MG_FD_204929 | JGI IMG/M metagenome (GOLD analysis project Ga0316190, IMG submission 204929) | Coastal sediment microbial communities from Maine, United States - Eddy worm burrow 2 | ecosystem: Environmental > Aquatic > Marine > Coastal > Sediment | place: USA: Maine | collected... | reverse complement strand
CACGTTTGGAATACAATTACATCGATATGGGATCAGATGAAGTTACTCTGTCGGCGAGCAATGGCAATGAAGCTATTTTCGATATCGATCAGGAATTGCATGTCATCAAGGCAGGCATCAACTATGGGTTCTAAGTCCTGCTGATTGACTTGATCTGGATGTAAACTCTAAGCGCCGCCAGAAAAACTGGCGGCGTTTTCTGTAAATCATGAGTGGTCATAACGGTGGCAAGTCCACAGAAGTAGTGGCACCACCGGTTGTCGTCATCACTTGGACTCTTTGGATGTCCGGTCTCGGTCAATCGGCTTGAGATTTCACACTTGCAGCGAAAGTCCGTTCTCCGCCCATCATGGGTATTGATTCAAAGCCAGCTCTGCCCGAACACCAGAACCCGAACCGTCTCCTACTCCGCCGCCACTTTCGCAGCGTCCGCCTTTTCCGGACACAGCTTCGACACCAGGTATTTCTGGAAATCATGGATTTCGCGTTCCAGATAGCTTAGCGGGCCGGCCTTGGCCAGTGCGCCGTGGGCGCCCTTGAAAATGCCTTCGACCACGAAGCGGTCTTCCTCGTTGACATGGTCAAAGAACGACACCAGGTCTTTCAGGGCAGCCTGCTTGTTGGGAAACGCATCGATGCGTTCGGGCGCCAGTGCCACGCCGAAGCGGACGTGCACTTCGCCAACGCCCCTGGGGCGCAGGGACAGGTACCAGACATGGTCAGGCGCCAGCACATACATGTGGGCGGGAAACACCGTCGGCATGATGGTGGTGTTGCGCCAACGGCCTTCCAGGTAGTCGTTGGTCTCGGCTGCCAGGCCGTAGGCTGCCGTTTCGCCCTTGGTGAAGGTCTGCCAGGTGAAATGCGGGTTCACCTCCTCGGGAAACACCGTGTCATCCAGCCCGATCCACTGGCCAACGGTTGCCTTGTGGGCGACGGGGAGATGATAGCCTTCCATGAAGTTTTCAGTCAGCAGTTTCCAGTTGGTCTGCCAGACATGGTCCTGTGTTTCACACGGGATGTACCTGTCCATGCGGAACTGCGCGACCAGGTCATGCATCGGGGCCAGCAGCTCGGCCACCGGTGCAGCCTCCTCATTGAGCGTGATGTAGATCCAGCCGTTCCAGAGCTCGGTGCGGATTTCAGGCAGGCAGAAATCCTTCTTGCTGAAAACTTCGGACTTTTCCATCTGCGACGCGCCGCGCAGCGTCCCGTCCTGGCTGTAGGTCCAGGCATGATAGGGGCAGACAATGGTCTTGGTGTTGCCGGCGCCTTCGAGCAGCTGCATCATGCGGTGCCGGCAGACATTGGAGAATGACCGGATCGAGCCATCCTTCTGGCGAATGCAGAACACCGGCTGATCGCCGATGGAAAAAGTGATGTAGTCACCCGGCTGGGCTATGTCGGCAGCCAGGCCGGGGCAATGCCATTCGCGTTCAAAGATGTCACTCAGTTCGCGCTCCAGCAGGTCAGCACTGGTGTAAATTTCCGGCGGCGAGCTGAACGCGCGTTCAAACGGGCCGGCCGCCGTGTGCTTCAGTTTATCAAGAGCGTCATGAAGAGCCATCTGAACATTCTCCCATCAATCAGGAATAACCGCTGTAACCTCGATCTCAACTACCCATTCAGGTCGCGCAAGCGCTGGAACAACCAGGCCGGTTGAACAAGGGAAAACCCCTGCCAGCCACTTGCCCATTTCCTGATATACGGCTTCACGATAGCGGATGTCTGTCACATAAACGACAATCCGGCAGATGTGAGCGAGCTCGGACCCCGCCTCTTCCAGCAGCAGCTTGATGTTTGCCATGGCCTTTTCCGTCTGCCTGGCTGCATCGCCGACATGCAGGCTCTCGCGGCTGTCCAGGTCCTGCGCCACCTGGCCGCGCAAAAACACCATTGTGCCGCGAGCCACCACGCCCTGCGACAGATCATTGGACAATTTCTGTTCAGGGTAGGTATCCTTGGTATTGAATGGTCTGATGCGCTTGTGCACTGGCATTGGCTGATTCTCCTGATTTTACCTGTTCGACTTTCATGTATTAGCTCCCCAAATCGTCTGCTCTACAAGCAGGTTTTACCAAACCAGAAAGAATACTGTGACGAAGCTGAAAACCACCCAACCGCATGCAACCATCATCGGCGCCGGGATCATCGGCATGTCGACGGCCCTGTTCCTGCAACGCGAGGGCTTTGCCGTCACGGTGATCGACAAGGTAGCACCCGGACAAGGCGCTTCATTCGGCAATGCCGGTGGTGTTGTGGTGTCCGGTGTCGTGCCGCCAGTGCATGCCGGCATGTTGCTGAAAATTCCGGGATGGCTGCTCGATCCGAAAGGCCCGGTCTCCATACGCTGGCGGCACCTGCCCACTGCGTTGCCGTGGCTCATGGCCGTGGGGAGAAACGCGTTGCCCGACCGCATCAGGCAGATCACCACGGCGCGCGCGCAACTCGGCATGCGCGCACTGGAAGATCACCGTACGATCCTGGCGCATGCCGGTGCGTCCGGGCTTCTGGCAATGGATGACGGGCTGCATCTGTACGGCTCGAAAAAGCAGTATGACGGGGCGGCCGGATGGCGGGCCATGCGGGCAGAACACGGCTATGCGGGCGGCGAACTCAGCTGCGATGAAGCCCGCGAGATCGAGCCCGACCTCACCACGGAGATCTACAAGGCGATGTTCTGGGACGGGTGGCACCGGATCGTCGATCCGTTCGAGATGGTGCAGAAGCTGGCGCAGCAGGTGGTGCGCGATGGCGGCAACATCCTGCTCGATGAAGTCACCCGCATAGACCAGGACGGTACGCGCGCCACGACACTGCATCTGAAGCAGGCAGGCGAGCAGCGGGTCGAGAAGCTGTGCATCTGCGCCGGGGCCTGGTCGGATGAACTGGCCCGGATGCTGGGCTCGAAGGTGCTGTTGCAGGCAGAGCGCGGCTATCATGTCATCATGAGCGATCCCGGCGTGAGGCTTGGCCGCGCGGTGACCCATGCCGCCCAACCAGGTGCTGTAACACCGCACCGGGGCGGGCTCAAGATTGCCGGGTCCGACGAAATCGCCGGCAATGACGCGCCACCGGACTGGCGCCGGGCCGACCAGATGCATGTCTATGGCAAACGTGTCCTGCCTGGATTGCGCGAGATGAACGGCAGCGAAACCAGGTGGATGGGCCGCAGACCGAGCACACCGGACTCGCTGCCGGTGATTTCATCGTCTCCAAAGCTGGCCAATGTGTGGTATGGATTCGGACATGGTCATATGGGGTTGAGCTGGGGGCCGACGACCGGCCGGATGATTGCTGACATGATGACGAGACCCAACAGCAATACCGATCCCGCTCCGTTCCATATCGACAGGCAGATGTAACCAGCCAAACTTTGAAAACGATCAGGTTTTACCATGCGCACCGAAACGCCCCCGACCATTCGCCTGCAGGACTACACCCCGTCAGACTACCTGATTGATCATGTATCGCTGGATGTGGACCTGCAACCGACTGCCACCCGCGTCGTCTCGGTCCTGAAAATGCGCCCCAACCCTGCATCGAAAACTGTCCACGCGCCCCTGCGGCTGGACGGTGAAGCTGTTGAGCTCAAGTCCGTCGCCATCAATGGCGAGACGATCGGTGACAACCGCTACACGGTCACGGCGGACCAGTTGATCATCGAGACTGTTCCCGATGGTGAGTTCGAACTGACCATCACGACCGAATGCAATCCGGACGCAAACACCGCGCTGTCCGGGCTGTATCGCTCCAATGGCGTGTACTGCACGCAATGCGAGGCCGAGGGCTTTCGCCGTATCACCTATTTTCTCGACCGACCGGACGTGCTGGCGACCTACCAGGTCCGGGTAGAAGCTGACCGGGACGCGGTTCCGGTGCTGCTGGCCAACGGCAATCCGGTCGAGACCGGCGAGGCCGACAAGGGCCGCCATTTTGCGGTCTGGCAGGATCCCTGGCCGAAGCCCGCCTACCTGTTTGCACTGGTGGCGGGCGACCTCGCCTGCGTCACCGACCATTTCACCACCATGTCGGGCCGCAAGGTGGAACTGCGCGTCTATGTCGAACAGGGCAAGCAGGACCGCTGCGACTGGGCCATGCAAAGCCTGAAAGCGTCGATGGCCTGGGATGAAACGGCATTCGGGCGCGAATACGACCTGGATATCTTCATGATCGTTGCGGTGTCCGACTTCAATATGGGCGCGATGGAAAACAAGGGCCTCAATGTCTTCAATGACAAGTACATCCTGGCGCGCCCGGACACTGCCACTGACCAGGATTACGTGAATATCGAGGCGATTATCGCGCATGAGTATTTTCACAACTGGACCGGCAACCGGATTACCTGCCGCGACTGGTTTCAATTGTGCCTGAAGGAAGGTCTGACGGTATTTCGTGACCAGGAATTCACCTCCGACATGCGCTCGCGCGCGGTCAAGCGGATCCAGGACGTGCGCACCTTGCGATCGCACCAGTTTCCCGAGGACGCCGGACCACTGGCGCACCCGGTGCGACCGCAATCCTACATCGAGATCAACAATTTCTATACGGCCACGGTCTATGAAAAAGGCGCCGAGGTCGTGCGCATGTTCAAGACGCTGCTGGGGCCGGACAAGTTCTCCCGGGCACTGGACATCTATTTCGACAGGCATGACGGCGATGCAGCCACGGTGGAAGATTTCGCAACCTGCATGGAAGAGGCATCCGGGCGCGATCTGAGCCAGTTTTTCAACTGGTACAATCATGCCGGTACACCGTCGGTAAAGGCCCGGCTCGACTGGGACGAGGCCGCAGCCACGGCCACGCTTGAAGTCACCCAAACCCTTGCGCCAACGCCGGGTCAGACCGAAAAGCCGGACATGCACATGCCGCTTGCCACCGGCCTGATCGGGCCGGACGGGTCCGATATGGACCTGGTTCTCGACGATGGCAGCCTCCTGGACAGCGGCATCCTGGAATTTCGCTCGGCAAGGCAAAGCTGGACCTTCACCGGTATTGCCGAACGTCCGGTGCTGTCGATCAATCGTGGCTTCTCCGCACCGATCAACCTGACGACCGGCCAGCGCGATGACGAACTGCTGTTCCTGATGGCGAACGACCGTGATGCATTCAACCGCTGGGAAGCCGGCCAGACCCTGTCACGCTCGATCATCATGGCCGCCATGCAGGCCATCGGGGATGGCGACGACCCTGCGCCCATTGATGAGTATGCCGACGCACTGGCTAGCATACTGGCGTCATCCGAACTGGAAGCCGCCTTCAAGGCGCAGATGCTTGCGCTGCCGGGCGAGGCTGATATCGCCAACATGGTGGGCCGCAATGTCGACCCGGACCTGATCAAGACCGCGCGTGATCATGTCCGCGCCGCCGTCGGCACATTGCTGCAGCACCAGCTTGAGAGCCTGGCCGGTGACCTGCCTGCAGGCGATTACTCGGCGAGTGCCGAAGCCGCGGGACAGCGGGCACTGGCCTATGCAGCCCTTGCGCTGCTGGCTGCAGCAAGGCCGGCCGAGACTGCAGCATCAGCGCTGGAGCGGTTCAACGCCGCCCGGCACATGTCTGACATGATGGGGCCTTTGAACATACTCGCCGGGCTGGACGTGCCCGAACGCGACATTGCGCTCGAAGCCTTTCATGACAAGTTTGCCAGCGACCACCTGGTTGTCGACAAATGGTTCTCCCTGCATGGCATGCGCAAGGGTGCCGGCGCGGCTGCCCATGTGCGCCAGCTCATGAAGCATGCCGACTTCAGCATCACCCGCCCCAACCGGGTTCGCGCCCTGATCGGTGCCTTTGCCGGCATGAACCAGACCGGCTTCAACACCGCTTCCGGCGCCGGCTATGACCTGGTGGCTGAAGTCGTGATGGCGCTGGACGAACGCAACCCGCAAGTGGCTGCACGCATGGTGGCGGCTTTCCGGTCGTATCAGTTGATGGATCGGATCCGGCAGGACAAGGCCCGCGAGGCGCTTGGCGCCATCCGGCAAAAGCCGGACCTGTCATCCGACACGCTGGAAATGGTGTCGCGCATGCTGGATCCGCAAACACCGTAAGCAAGCTCCCCCATTTCAGCTGCAATGGCTGATTTTCACGTTTGTTTCGTATCCGAAATACTATATTTCAAGGCTCTCGAACTGCCCTGTTCCAGTCGACATCGGGCCCGAGGTCAAATACGACGCTTCTGAGCCCAACACCTTGAATTCAAGTTGCTGACCATGAATTATATCCCAAACATGTCATAAATACTGCATTTTGAAGCCGTTTCGGGTCCGGAAGCATCCTTCATGCTTGCCAAATCAAGTGGACTTCGAATCAATGGCCTTTACTGATTCGGCGGGGTTGGGGGGCGATGTCACGACCCCTCGTGAGAGTACTGTCAGGGGCGGCAGACCATCACAGACTTGAGGGGTGTTGCCTGTATGGCCACTGCGCACGGCAGCTGGCGACAATGGGGATGATTGGGTGTCCAAGGCAAAACTTGGCGAGCTATTTTTCAAGGAGCGGGCGCTCAAGGTAAGCGTCGGCTCCAAACGTGTGCCGTCTATTGCAATCTCCGAACGCATACTGCGCAACCTGATCACCGGCCTGATACTGCTGTTCCTGATGACACTGGCCACGGCCCTGTTCCTGCAATTGTCGGCCAGCCGCGAGCGATCCATCGTTGCCTCCACCAAGCATACGGCACTGGTACTGCGGGCTGCAGCCAGTGATCTGAGCGCCACCCTGGGTGCCGGGTTTGCCGGCGGTCGCACCGTGCGCGCCCTGATCCCCGAGGACCTGGCGGAAGTGCTGCCCGAAGACACCGGCACGCGTGGCCGGCTGTTCATCCTGGCGGATGAGAAAGGCTATGTGCAGACCAGTTACCCGGAAGACCTCGGACTGAAGGACGCGAACCTGTCCACGGTATTTGGCCAGGAGGGTATTCTGGCCGCCGGGCAAAAGCTCGGCGAACCGGTCCTTGCCATCACCCCGGCAAACGAGGAAGTCTATATCGGTCTGCGCTCGCTCAGTCCCTATCTGGGCCAGATTGTCGTCATCCACCCCAAGGCCCAGGTGCTGCAGGACTGGCGCTCGGATGTAACCCAGATCGCAACCCTGTTCGTTGTCACTCTCGGGGTACTGGTGCTGCTGGGCACCGCGTTCCACTGGCAGGCATCGCGCGCGGCCGAGGCTGACCAGACGCTCGCCGTTGCAACCGAACGCATGGACAAGGCACTGGATCGCGGCCACTGCGGATTGTGGGACTGGGATATCGCGCGCGGCAGAATCTTCTGGTCGAAATCCATGTACGACATACTCGGCCTGGATACCAAGGGCGAGTTCCTGTCCTATGGCGAAGTTGCAGAACGGCTGCACCCGGACGATGAACCGCTTGACCAGCTGGTCGACGTGATGTTGCGCGGCGGTCGCCCTGCCATCGATCATGAATTCCGCATGAAACACTGCGACGGTCACTGGGTATGGCTGCGGGCCCGCGCGGAACTGTCGGAAGCGCCGGGGCAGGACTCGCCAAACCTGGTCGGCATTGCCATCGACATCACGGAACAGAAGCGGCTCGACAAGCTCAACCAGGAAGCGGAACTGCGCCTCAAGGACGCCATCGAGAATGTCTCCGAGGCATTTGTGCTGTGGGATTCGGACAACCGGCTTGTCATGTGCAATTCCAAGTACCAGCAGCTGCACAACCTGCCGGCCAGCGTGTGCATGCCCGGCTCGTCCTATGAGGATGTCACCCGGATTGCCCGCGAACCGCTGATCCGCCAGCGCTCGGCAAACGCGGCAGATGCCGCCCTGCCGACCAGCATTCCCGAAGGCAGTGACGGCAATACGTTCGAGGTGCAACTGGAGGACGGGCGCTGGCTGCAGATCAATGAGCGGCGCACCAAGGATGGCGGTTTCGTTTCGGTCGGCACCGACATTTCCAACCTGAAGATGCACGAGGAAAAACTGCTCGAGTCCGAACGCGAACTGATGAACACGGTGCGCGATCTGCAGAAATCGCGCATGGAGCTTGAACAGCAGTCACAGCGCCTGGCCGACCTGGCCGAAAAATACTCCCGCGAGAAAACCCGCGCCGAAACCGCCAACCGGTCAAAATCCGAATTCCTGGCCAATATGAGCCACGAACTGCGCACCCCGCTCAATGCCATCATCGGCTTTTCGGAAGTCATCGAGCAGCAATTGTTCGGCAAGGTCGATATCCCCAAATACCTGGACTATGCCCACGACATCCACAGTTCCGGCCAGTACCTGCTGGATGTGATCAATGACATCCTGGACATGTCGAAAATCGAGGCCGGACGCATCACGCTGGAAGTCGAGAAGTGCTCGGTGCCGGCTGTCATAGAAGAAGCACTGCGCATCGTGTCGGGCCGCGCCCAGGAAGGCGGCGTCACCTTGCGCAAGGACCTGCCCGACTCACTGCACGCCATGGCCGACGTCCGCTCTCTCAAACAGGTACTGATCAACGTCATCGCCAACGGGGTGAAATTCACACCGCAAAACGGCAGTCTCACCATTTCCGCACGCCGGGTCAGAAAAATGGCCGAAATTGTCATAGCGGACACCGGCATCGGCATTCCGCCCGACAAGATTTCCAAGCTCGGCCGGCCGTTCGAACAGGTGGAAAACCAGCTCACCAAGACCCGCTCCGGCTCCGGACTCGGACTGGCCATCTCAAACTCGCTGATCCGGCTCAATGAAGGCTCGCTGCACATCGCCAGCGAAGAAGGCAAGGGCACCACGGTGACCATCACCCTGCTGATCGCCCAGAAGGGCAAGCAACCCAAGCGCATCATCGAATCCGACGCCGTCATCGAACCAATCGGCACCGATACCAAGGTTTGATAGCGCTCAGGTTTACATCGCTCACGCCAGCAGGATGGTTTATGCCGCTCACGCAAGCAGAGTGTTTTATATCGCTCACGCCAGCAGCCTGACGGCTGCGCTCCGCGGGGGCGGGCCTGACCGGCCCGAGACCCGTCGGGTCTAGTCCCAGAATTCATCACAACGGTTTTGAATTACGCCTCCGAGGCACGTAAGTGCCGAGGCAAGCGCGACTGCGCGCCGCACGAAGTGCGCCCCCGCGGAGCGCAGCCGTCAGGCTGCTGGCGTGAGCGAAATAAACCCCGAAGCACGTAAGTGCTGAGGCAAGGCCGACTGGCCGTCGCACGAAGTGCGCCCCCGCGGAGCGCAGCCGTCAGGCTGCTGGCGTGAGCGATATAAACCACACTGCTTGCGTGAGTGATAAAAACAAAACAAACCACCCTACTCGTCGTCGTGGCGGTGCTTGCGGTGCTTCCAGCGTTCCCAGCGGCGTTTGGACATGGTCTTGCGGTCTATCTCGTCTGCAATCAGCTTGCGCTCGTCTGGCGTCAGGCGCCTGAAGAAACCGCCGGCTATATCGCGGCCGCGGACCACCATGGTCTGCGCCTCGGCCTGATAGACCTCGAGTGCCCTGGTAACCGCTGCTTCATCATAGGGCTCTGCACGCAGCGCAGCAGCTACATCACGGGCCTTTTCACGCATGTTCTTGCGCAGTTCGCGAAATCCCTTGCGGTGTTCCCGCAGTTCGCCGACCAGTTCTTCGCGCCGGTCATCATCTAGACCCTTGAAGAACGCCCGCGGCAGTATCTGGGTGAACCCCGGACCGGTGATGCGATGACGATACGGGCCCGACGCCTGGTGCGTAACTACAGCAGCGACAACGGCAAGATTGATGGCCAGGGACGCAATCAGGGCAATCCACAGCCATGACCAGCGCCGTGTCCTTGGTGTTTGTGCGTCGCTCATAGGAAGTCCCCGCCCTGACCATCGTCAAGCAGGACGATATCCAGCACTTCATCCGTCGCGCCCGGCAATTGCAGGCTGTCGGCAAGCACAGAACCTGCCTCGGTGTCAGCGCCCACAAACACACCGAGCATGATGCTTGCCGCCAGCGTACCGGCCACCAGAAGCTGCTGGGGCAGGAAACCGGAGTGCCAACGCGACTTTCTCATGCCGGCGCGAGCAGGTGCGGCAGCCAGGTTGACTGGTTTTTGCGTCGTGAGCGCAAGCAGGCGGGCACGCGCACCTTCGGGTTCGGCAATGTCGGCTGCCGGTATCATGTCAAGCAGCTTGTCCAGCCGGTCCGCTTCCGTGCTCGCCTCGCGAGGCAGCAATTCAGGCTCGCGCAGCAGGTTGGCAAACCGCACCCGGTCAGCGTCCGGCCAGCGCAGCGGATTGCGGCCATAGGTTGCCAGGACTTGAGCCAGGCGCGCATCGCGGGCACTGCCTTGGGCTGCGCTGGCGTTGTGTTTGCGTGCCGTCATTTCAATTGCTCCAGTTCATCAATCAGATCTGCCCACACCGGTTGCAGCGCCAGCCGCAAGGATCGTCTTGCCCGCGACAACAGGGATTCCACTGCTTCAACACTGACGTCCATGATCGATGCAGTCTCCTGATTGCCCAATGCTTCAAAATACGTCAACTGCAGAGCCGTGCGCTGGCGCTCGGGCAGTTGTGCCAGCGCGGCCGAGATTTCGCCGGCGGCCTGACCGTGGCGCAAATGCCCGTCAGGACCGGTGGAAGGGTCAACCAGCAGTTCAAGTTCGCTGTCAGACGTGTTGCGCGCACGCCTAAGGCGATCAATGGCCAGGTTGCGGGCCACCCGCACAAGCCAGCCTTTCAGCGCCGCCTGGTTGCGCAGCGCCGGCGGGTTGCGCCACAATTTGACGAACGCTTCCTGCGCCACGTCTTCGGCATCGGCAGCATTGCCCAGTACGCGCGCAGACAGCCTGAAGACGAGGGAATAATGCCGGTCGACAATCGTGTTGAAGGCGGTTTCATCACCGGCAACAACGCCTTCAAGCAACACGGCATCGACTGCCGGAGAGCCATCTCCGGCAGTCGACGCGGCTGCTGTTTCTTCAGTGTATCCTGCCATACCCCAAGCCGGACGCGCTATTTGCCAGTTCATCCGCCCTCCCTACTGCCGGGCCTGTGATCCGGCCTTGCGAGCCTCGGTCCGTTTCCTGCGTGCAGTCACATGATAGGCACGCGATTCCTGTAAAGTCACGCCGCCCGACCTGTCGGCGTCGGCCAGTTCAAACAATCCGGCAATGTAACCGCGAAGTTCGGTACGCGTGACAGCGGCATCCTTGTCGCCATCCATGCGCGAAAGAATGCGATCAATTCGGCGCCGGGTCAGCCGGTTAAGCCAACTTTCAAGCTCAGCCCTGGTGACCTTGTCATCCTTGTCGGCATCAAGCCGCATGAAGCGGCGGACCGACCTGGACTCCAGTTCCTCGATGGCAAGTGCGCCATCCTTGTTCTTGTCGAGACGTTCAAAAGTGCGCTCACCACGCGGCATGCCCGGCTCACGGGCCAGGGCGGCACTTGCCGAAACGCCTGCGATGACCAACGCAGCAGACAAAGCGATTGAAATACGAATGCTCATGACGGATCAATCTCCTCAGGTGTTGATGTTGCCCGAACCCCGGTTCACAAACCCGGGTTCATGGAGTGTGTTGGCCAACGCACATGAACAAGACGAGAACACCGGCAACAATCCGTCGCTCGATCCGAAAAAATTATGCAGTCGCTGCCGGTTCACCAATCAGGCGATCGAAAATCCCGGAAACCTGCCGGTTTGCATCAATCAGCATGGCCTCCATGGTGGCAATATCCGGCGCAGCACTGGCTCGCAGCAATAACGTGATCAGGCCGGACGGCGCGCTTTCCAGCTCAAACCGGCCGGACGAACACAGCCGCAGCATGTGGATCAGGCTCTCGTACAATGTCGCTGCACCGACCAGCCCGTCATGGTCTGCGGCTGTCAGGTAGCCGTTGTCGTGCAGGGCATGCAGGCTGGCAGTGGTGTTGCGGTGCAACACTTCCGGGGTGTCATGGGCATGGATCAACTGCAGTGCCTGCGCAATGAATTCAACTTCGACAAGGCCGCCACGGACATGCTTGATGTCCCAGTGGTTGGCGCTGCCTGCGGCCTGCAACATGCGCAGGCGCATGTCCTTCACGTCCGCCAGCGTCTGTTCCCGATCCCGCCTGACACACAGCACCTTGCGGATGACTTTCTCCACGCGACGCTGCAGGGCATCATCACCAGCCACGGTACGTGCCCGGGTCAGCGCCATCTTCTCCCAGGTCCAGGCCTGGGTCGCCTGGTACTTGGAGAACGAGTCAATGTGACTGGCAACCGGTCCCATATTGCCGGACGGCCGCAATCGCATGTCGACCTCGTACAGTTCGCCCTCACCGGTCTGCGAGGTCAGCGCGGTTATCAGGCGCCGTGTGAGCCGCGAGAAGTATTGCGAGGGCGGCAGCGGTCTGTCGCCGTCAGACGCTTCAACGTCATCATCGAAATCATACAGCATGATCAGGTCCAGATCGGATGTCGCCGTCATCTCGCGACCACCGAGCTTACCCATGGCCATGACAATCATCGACGCGCCGTTCACCTGCCCGTGACGCAAAGCCACGTCTTCGGCGGTGACCTGAAATATGTGATCTGTTACAGCGTCCGCCAGGTTCGAATAGGCAAGACCGGCCTGCTCCGCGCTGACGGTTTCAGACAGGATGCGCACGCCGATGCGAAGCGCCAGTTCATGTGCCGTGATGCGGGTCGCGTTCAAGATCTCCTCGTGAGGCACACCAACACCGCGCAAGACGGCAAAACAGTCGGCAAGTTCGGCTTCACTCGGCATCGCGCCAAAAAATCCCGGCTCCAGCACGGCCTCAAGCTGGCGCGGGCGCCGGGACAGGCTCTGCGCCAGACGTGGCGCCGATCCCAGTACCGTGGCCATCAGTTCGAGCAGGAACGGGTTGGCCTTGAACATCGAGAACAACTGAACGCCGGCCGGCAGCCCGGCCACAAACCGGTCAAAGGCAATCAGGGCCTGGTCCGGGTGACCGGTGCGTGACAGGGCCATCAGCAGGGCCGGCATCAGTTCGGTCAGCAGTTCGCGCGTGGTTGACGAGCGCATGGCCGGGTAACGCCCGAAATGCCAGCCTCGAATGGTCGCGGAGACTTCCGACGGCTGCACAAACCCCATCCCGGCAAGTGTCTGCAGGGTTTCGGGGTCGTCGTCACCGCCGGTAAACACCAGGCTGCCCAGTTCGCTGCCCAGTTCAGGCGCTTCCTCGAACAATCCGGCATAGTGACCCTGTACACTGGTGAAGGTTGCAGTCAGCCTGTCAGCCAGCTCGGCCGGATCGGCATAGCCGCAGAACCGTGCAAATTCGGCAAAGCCCTCCCCGGTTGCGGGCAAGGTCTGGGTTTGCTCGTCAGCCACCATTTGCAACCGGTGCTCTATGGTGCGCAAAAACACGTACGCCTCGTTCAATTCCTCACAGGCTGCCTGCTCTATCCAGCCGGCGGTCACCAGTTTTTCCAGCATGGCTTGCGTGCGGTTGCCCCTGAGTTCCGGGTTCTTGCCACCTGCAATCAGTTGCTGGGTCTGCACGAAAAACTCGATCTCGCGAATTCCGCCACGACCGAGCTTGATATTGTGGCCCAGCACCACGATGGACCCGTGGCCCTTGTGGGCGTGCATCTGGCGCTTGAGTGACTGCACGTCCGCGATGGCGGCAAAGTCGAGATACTTGCGCCACACAAACGGTGTGAGATGTTTGAGAAAGGCCTGCCCCAGGGCCAGATCACCGGCCACGGCACGCGCCTTGATCATGGCGGCGCGTTCCCAGTTCTGACCCATCGACGCGTAATAGTTTTCAGCCGCGTCAATGGCGATGGCGATCTGGGTGGCGCGCGGGTCGGGCCGCAGCCGCAGATCAATGCGGAACACATAACCGTCCCCGGTGCGGTCCTGCAGAACACCGGCAAGGGTCCGGGTTATGCGTACATACAGCTGTGCTGCCCTGTCTCTTTGTTCCGGCGGTATTTTTTCAGGGTCGTAAAGCACGATCAGATCAATGTCAGACGAATAGTTCAGTTCACCTGCACCATGCTTTCCCATGGCCAGAACGGTGTAGCCGTCAGACGCATCGTGACCTGCCTGCGGGGTCAGCTTGCCGGCCTCGACGGCCTCTTCCAGCAGCCAGTTGACCGCTCCTGCCACAGCAACGTCGGCAAACCGGGTCAGCGCCCGGGTGACCTGTTCGCAAGACCAGCACCCGGAAATGTCAGCCAGGGCGATCAGCAAGGCGGCGTGATTTCGCGCAATCCGTAAAACACGCTTCAGGTCGGCTTGTGACGGAGCCGATGCAACGTCCGTCTCAAGACGCCCGCACAGGTCAGCAATCAACCGGTCCGGCGGGATGGTCAGCGCTTCGACAGCAAACTCCGGATAACGCCGCACCAGCCCGGTCAGAAACGGAGACCCGGCAGCAATGTGCGCAAGAAGAGCGCGAACAGCAGCGGACGTCTCGCACAGCGGTTGAAGAGCTGCGGCATGCTCGATCATCCCGGCAAGCAGGTCCTGCTCATCAGGTTGCACAGGCAATGATACTTGTGCGTCACACAAAGCGTTGTTCATGGATACCAACTGCAAAACACGGAGGGCCAAAGCCTGATCCTAGAGCATGTTTCACTTAGATGAAATCGTTTGACCGGTTTTCTGCGTTTGCTGGCAAGGCACGGTTCCCGCCGTGGTCTGGTTGACCACAAGGGAGCCGTAACGCAGTCCAGCGGGCGCAGTAAACCGGCCTGCAGAGCAACATGGGT
>Ga0316190_10002053_pt1 | contig 14684 bp, 13 predicted proteins | sample Eddworburrow2_MG_FD_204929 | JGI IMG/M metagenome (GOLD analysis project Ga0316190, IMG submission 204929) | Coastal sediment microbial communities from Maine, United States - Eddy worm burrow 2 | ecosystem: Environmental > Aquatic > Marine > Coastal > Sediment | place: USA: Maine | collected... | reverse complement strand
TGCTATTAATAGTGAATGTCCGTGGTATGCCTTCGGCCAGATTGCGGCCGCGAATCTCTATTTCACGGACTTCATTACCAGGATAGGCCGAACCGATTTCCTTTTTAATCATTTCGGCAGTTGATTCACCAATCAGACTGCCATAATTACGGCGTACATAATTGATAATGGCTTCATCGAAGCGATCACCACCTATCCTAACTGAAGCAGAATAGACAATACCATTGAGCGAAATAACTGCGACCTCTGTCGTACCACCGCCGATATCGAGCACCATGGAGCCACTTGCCTCACCGACAGGCATGCCCGCGCCAAGTGCGGCGGCCATTGGTTCTTCTATTAAATAGACTTCACGAGCGCCCGCACCGGCAGCCGACTCTTTAATGGCGCGGCGTTCTACCTGCGTAGAACCGCAGGGGACACAAATTAAAACACGGGGGCTGGGGCGGAAAAATTTGTTTTCATGGACTTTACGAATGAAATGCTGAAGCATCTTTTCGGTGACGGTAAAATCTGCAATAACACCATCTTTTAATGGGCGAATCGCCTGGATGTTGCCAGGTGTGCGCCCGATCATCATCTTGGCGTCGGCACCGACTGATGCGACAGAACGTTGACCACCAGATCCTGGTTCAGTACGAATGGCTACGACTGAGGGTTCGTTCAATACGATACCTTGACCACGAACGTAAATTAGAGTGTTAGCTGTACCCAAGTCGATCGATAAATCGTTGGAAAACAGACCGCGAAGTGATTTGAACATAGAGTTTTGTTCCTGGAAACATTGAGCCGCCGTTACTCTAGCAGTGGGTGAGGTTTTGGGCAAGCTCACAACTGTGGTAAATTCAGCTTCTTTTGATGAATTAAAGTTTGAGAGGCATAACCGTGTTGGAAAAAACGGATATTGAAAGAATAGCTCACCTGGCACGATTGCAGATTGCGGATGCAGATGTGGATGATTATGTGCGGAATCTATCTGACATACTCGGTTTTGTAGAGCAGATGGATGATGTTGATACCAGCAAGGTAGAGCCTATGGCTCATCCACTGGATGCAACACAACGCCTGCGTCAGGATGTTGTCACTGAAACCGATCAGCGAGAAAAATTCCAGGCCATTGCCCCACAAACAGAAGCAGGACTGTATCTGGTCCCCAAGGTTATAGAGTGAAGACTATGGATTTGATAGCGAATCACTTCATTAATTAAGTAGCAATTTCGGGAAGAATATTCATGCATAACAAAACAGTCAGCGAATTGTCAGCTGATTTACATAACGGTGTGCTGAGCAGTGAAGAATTGACGGCCTACTACTTGCAACGCATCGATACCTATGACAGTAAGGTTAATAGTTATATTACCGTATGCGCGGATCAAGCAATTACAGCAGCTCGCCAGGCTGATCAGCAAATAGCATCTGGACAGGCAGGTCCGTTGACGGGTATTCCGATTGCGCAGAAGGATATCTTCTGTACTGATGGTGTCCGTACAACTTGTGGTTCAAAGATGTTGGGTAATTTCATCGCGCCCTATAATGCGACAACTATTGGTCAATTCAACAAAGCTGGGGCAGTTATGTTGGGGAAGACCAATATGGATGAGTTTGCGATGGGTTCATCCAATGAAACCAGTTTTTTTGGGCCTGTTCAAAATCCGTGGCGTACGAATACAGTCCCAGGTGGTTCTTCAGGTGGGTCAGCCGCGGTAATAGCTGCTCGATTAGCGCCTGCCGCAACAGGGACAGATACCGGCGGATCGATTCGACAACCGGCGGCATTTTGTGGTTTGACAGGCTTGAAGCCGACCTATGGTCGCGTGTCACGTTACGGCATGATTGCCTTTGCCTCCAGCCTTGATCAAGGTGGCCCGATGACACGTACGGCTGAAGATGCTGCAATGATGTTGCAAGTGATGGCGGGTTTTGATGAGCGCGATTCAACCAGTGTTGATAAATCGGTGCCAGACTACAGTGCAAGTTTGATGGAGAGTCTTGATGACTTAAAGATCGGTATACCGAAAGAATATTTCGCCGATGGTCTGGATGATCAAGTCGCCACAGCTATTAATGCAGCAATTGCCGAATATGAAAAAATGGGTGCGAAAGTTATTGACATCAGCTTGCCCAACACCCATCTGGCAGTGCCAACATACTATGTTGTCGCACCAGCCGAATGCTCGACCAATCTGTCGCGCTTTGATGGCGTACGTTTTGGTTATCGTTGTGAAGATCCTCAAGATTTATCTGATCTGTATAAGCGTTCACGTGGGGAAGGTTTTGGTGCCGAGGTCAAACGCCGTATCATGATTGGCACCTATGCACTGTCTGCCGGTTACTATGATGCCTATTATTTGCAGGCCCAGAAGATTCGTCGTTTGATCAGTGACGATTTTCGCCGTGCCTTTACCGAAGTCGATGTCATTATGGGGCCGACAACGCCGACGGTTGCCTTCGAATTTGGAGCGCATAGTAACGACCCGGTTGCGATGTATCTATCAGACATCTATACCATCGCCGTCAATCTGGCAGGATTACCGGCTATGTCGATACCGGCAGGTTTTGTAGAGGGCATGCCAGTGGGGTTGCAAATCATTGGTGATTACTTTGCCGAACAACGCTTGTTGAATGTTGCCCATCGTTTTCAGCAGCAGACAGACTGGCATCAGCAAATGCCAACGGAATTTAATAAATAATTTTAATTAATAGTAAGCCGGGTCGCACGCGCTCGGCTCTACCTGAACTATGAAGTGAATATTATGGAATGGGAAACGGTTATTGGCCTGGAAATACACGCCCAACTGGCCACACATAGCAAGATATTTTCAGCGGCCTCCACGGCCTATGGAGCAACGCCCAATAGCCAGGCCTGTGCCGTTGACCTGGGTCTGCCTGGTGTCTTGCCGGTGCTCAATGCCGAGGCGGTGAGAATGGCCATCAAATTTGGGCTGGCGGTTGATGCCCACATCGCGCCACGCTCGGTCTTTGCGCGCAAGAATTATTTCTACCCCGACCTGCCCAAGGGTTATCAGATCAGTCAGTTTGAATTGCCCATCGTCGGTGTCGGACATCTGGATATTGATATCGACAATGCCGCCGGTGAGTCGGTCACCAAGACAATCGGAATTACCCGAGCGCATCTGGAAGAAGATGCCGGTAAATCACTGCATGAAGACTTTCATGGCCAGAGTGGTATTGACTTGAATCGCGCCGGCACACCGTTGCTGGAGATTGTTTCTGAACCGGATATGCGTTCGGCGACAGAGGCCGTTGCCTATATGAAAAAGATACATGCGCTGGTTCAATATCTGGAAATCTGTGATGGCAATATGCAGGAAGGTTCTTTCCGCTGCGATGCTAATGTTTCTGTTCGACCTAAAGGCCAAACAGAATTCGGTACAAGGGCTGAGCTGAAAAATCTCAATTCGTTTCGATTTATTGAGAAAGCGATCAATATCGAGGTCGAACGTCAAATCGATATCATTGAAGGCGGTGGTAAGGTTGTACAGGAAACGCGTCTGTACGATGCCGATCGCAATGAAACTCGCTCCATGCGTAGCAAGGAGGAGGCCTTTGATTATCGTTATTTCCCCGACCCTGATCTATTACCAGTAGCCATCAGTGCAGAGGATATTGCCGCCGTTCGCGCGACATTGCCCGAATTACCCGTTGCCAAAAAACAGCGTTTTATCGCTGACTACGGTTTAAGTGTAAAAGACGCCGGGATACTAACGGGTAGTCGAGAGTTGGCTGATTATTTTGAACAATGTGCCGCCGTAGCAGGCGAGGCAAAACTCGCGGCGAACTGGGTGATGGGTGAATTATTGGGCATGTTGAACAAGGATGGTCTGGACGTAGGGGATAGCCCAGTCTCAGCACAGCAACTCGGTGGCATGTTGTTGCGTATTGTCGATAACACCATCTCGGGCAAGATTGCCAAGCAGGTATTTGAAGCTATGTGGGCCGGTGAGGGCGATGCCGATCAGGTTATCGAGGCCAAGGGGCTCAAGCAGATTACCGACACCGGCGCAATCGAGACTATCATCGACGACATCATCGCCAATAACCCGGGGCAGGTAGAGCAGTATCGTGGTGGCAAGGATAAACTATTTGGCTTTTTTGTCGGTCAGGCAATGAAGGCGACACAAGGTAAGGCTAACCCGGCTCAACTTAACGAGTTGCTAAAACGCAAGTTGGATGGCTGATACCATAGTTGTAACTGATAGTCTGAGCCTGAGAAGGGAGCGAAGGATATCTGGCTTTAATGAAAGCTGAACCGATAAAATAATATCGATTTTTAAAAAGATTGGATCAAAATTCAAATAAGGTCTTTACGTTATGATAGCGTCAAAGAAATCATTTATGCTGGCAATAATTGCCGCAGGAACGTGGATGAATTTTCCGAATTTGTACGTAATGAATTATTGCTCAAAAATATTTGGATAGATGGTTTTAAATATATTGGTTTGTCCTTTCCTTCCGAGGCGATCAATGGAGTGACTTGGGGCTTTGGGCAATGGTTTTTACCACATTTCTTACGTTGCTAATCATAAAATTTGATATTTTAATAAGCACACTCATATCATAGGGGTTGGGTTTTGCCTTGCTTTGGATAGCCATGTGGAACATGGGTATTTTACCAAAAGGAATATTAATTTGGGCAGTGCCATGGAGTTTTTTTGAGGTATATGTGGCCGGCATGATTAGTAATCGCATAATGAAACAATCGTAAGTGTCAGAGTAGGTGCTCAATAGAAACAATCTCCGATTAGATGAATCGTCAAAGCTCTTTGATCATTTCGCTTGCCAGTCGGCCATCGCGGCCGTTGGGATCGGTTTTGACGATCAGATCAAGATAACGCCGGTAGGCGTCTTTATCATTATCACCGTGCGATATTAGCGCCGCTGCCATATAGGTCGCGGCCTTGAATCCGGCCACCATGCCATCAAAGCCCTGGTCATCGAGGATCTGTGCTAACAACTGTTTGCCCTTGTCGTGACGATTGAAGAAGGCTGGTATGTGGATGTAGGAACTGGCTGCGACTAGCATGGTGTCGAGACGTTTGTATGCGGGATAATATTTATTATCTGCAAGTTGATTGAGCGCACGATCAATCTTGTCGAGACCTTCCTCAGTCAATCGCCGCTTGTTGATGTTGTTTAGTGCATCTCTGCCCTGCAGTGTCGTGCAAGCACCAAGATAAGCCAGCAAAACCGGTTCTTGTGGATTATTATGGCTGAGCTTCTTAAAGCGTTTTGTTGCATCACGCACTGCACGCTTGTCGCCATCGACAGCCTGCAGGAATACAGTGCGAGCCTCGGTGAGTGTATTGTCAAACGCATCTGCGTGGGCAGAGACTATTGGCAATAGTGATAGCAACAAGTAAAACTGCAAATGGTATTTTAGGTTCATGGTTGTCTCCAGCGCGCTATATATACTCATATATTACGCTCGGTTTGCCTCAATATCATCTGTGAAAACAATCAGACTGCTTGATAAGGTTAGCTGGCGTCTGTTTGGGTACTTGCTGGAGCGAGCCATTGGGCGCAGTTGTTGTGACTAGCCAATACTTATCAAATTTTTAATCGCCGGTATGTATGGGTAAATCAATAGAGAACGAGCGGGATCTCGTTTGACTGATTACCCAATAGTCGAAAGGCGCGTATTTCCACTACGCCCTTGGTGTTCAATGAAATGATCAGGTATACGGCATCCGGGTAATGGGCTTCCTTTAAATCGGTAATCGATGGTTGGGCTGGGCTGCTCGGGTGTGAATGATAGATAGCAAATAATTCATGGTTACGTTGGCGCATGTCGCGCATGGCGGCAATGAGACCCTGGGGTTCCATGTCATAGCGATGTTGCGGGTCTTTGGCTATGTTGGGGATGGGGTAATGATGGAATTTTTCACCATGATTATCATGATTGATACTGATGAGCCCACAGATTTCTTTTTCGCCACCTTGTTGGGCATGCGCCAGGATGTCAGTCGCCAGTGTGCGCGGAAGTTCGATGATGTCTTGTGGATTCATGGTGTTTACTTTTTTTATGAGCGCATTTGACATTCGACCAGTCTGTCCTGACCGCTGAGATCTTTTATGCCGCTGATAGCAACATAATTGAATTGTTTAAGGCAGTCTAAAACAGCTGGTTGTTGATCAAAACCATGCTCGATCAATAACCATCCGCCCGGTTTCAGGTGTTGTCGTGCCTGTGCGGCAATGATCTTTATTGCCGCCATGCCATCGTCGTTGGCAACCAGCGCTGTTGGTGGTTCAAACATCAAGCCATCTTGTTGCAGATGCGGGTCGTCCTCGCGGATATAGGGCGGGTTAGAGACGATGATGTCAAAGAGGGTTTGGATATCTTCCAGCCAATGTCCCGCTGTAAATTCAATATTGGTCAACTGATGCCGTTTGGCATTGGCGCTGGCTACAGACAGCGCTGCCGGGCTGATATCTGTCGCCACAAATTGTGATTGTGGTCGCTCATGGGCAAGGGCTATAGCGATTGCACCGCTACCTGTGCCTAGGTCGGCAATACGGCAAGGGCCGCTGGCAGGTATGTGGGTAAGGGCCTGTTCGACCAGGCATTCGGTTTCAGGTCTGGGAATCAAGGTATCTGTTGTAACAGCTAACTCAAGGGACCAGAATTCGCGTGTACCCGTGAGGTGGGCGACGGGTTCGCCAGCTTCGCGGCGCTGGATCAGTTCATTCAATTGATTGATGTGTGTTTCGCTGATGACATGTTCTGGCTGTGCGTAGATAAAGCTGCGTGGTTTTTCCATGACATGACACAGCAGTAATTCAGCATCAAGGCGGGGCGATGATGAGTGTTGCATCAGTCTGCTTGTGGCAATGTTAAGCAACTCCTTCAATGCCATCATCGTCATTAGTCCTGCGTATAATCCGCATTAACTTTCTAGGCTGGCGAGCAGGTCGGCCTGGTGTTCGTTGATAAGCGGGTTAATCACTTGATCGACATCACCGGCCAGCACTTCGTCGAGTTTGTAGAGTGTTAGATTAATGCGATGATCGGTAACGCGACCTTGAGGGTAGTTGTAGGTGCGGATGCGCTCGGAGCGATCACCGCTGCCGACCAGTGATTTACGTGTCTGGGCCTGTGCGCTCTGTTGTGCTTCCCGGGCGCTGGCCATGAGCCGGGCCTGAAGTAATGACATAGCCCGGGCCCGGTTTTTATGTTGAGAGCGTTCGTCCTGACATTCGATAACCAGACCACTTGGTATATGGGTGATACGTATCGCCGAATCGGTCTTGTTGACGTGCTGTCCACCGGCGCCTGAGGCGCGGAAGGTATCAATCTTTAAGTCGGCAGTATTGATGTCTATTTGTTCGATCTCGTCAGGCTCGGGTAGTACGGCAACTGTGCAAGCGGAGGTGTGTATGCGACCTTGAGATTCGGTTGCGGGTACACGCTGTACGCGGTGGGCGCCCGATTCAAACTTCAGGCGAGAGTAGGCACCATTACCAATGATACGGGCAATAATTTCCTTGTAGCCGCCGTGTTCACCTTCACGAGCATTAATCACTTCTATTTGCCAGCGCAATCGTTCGGCATAATAACTGTACATGCGGAATAAATCACCGGCGAACAATGCCGCTTCGTCGCCGCCAGTACCGGCTCGAATTTCCAGGAAGATGTTGGCGTCATCATGCGGATCTTTGGGCAGGAGCAGAATTTGTAACTCTTGTTCCAGTGCTTGCTGTCGCTCTTTGCCTTGATAATATTCGTCTTCGGCCATTTCGCGCACGTCAGGATCGTCATCACTCATCATCTCTTCAGCTGCTTGCATATCGTTGATGACGGTTTGGTAGTTGCGGTAACACAGTACGACAGGTTCTATTTTGGCGTATTCCTGTGACAGTTTACGAAAACGATTTTGATCAGCAATGGTCTCGGCGTCGGCGAGCAGGGCCTCTAGTTCCTGATGGCGTTCGCTGACGGTATCCAGTCGATTATGGATGCTGGCCTTCATTCTGTTTCATCGTCCAGGCCGAGCAGGTCCTGTGCTTGGGCTAAAACGTCATGGCGACCATCAAAACCTGCACGACGCATTTTCAGGCTGGGGTGGTGGATGATCTTGTTGGTCAATACCCGCCCCAGGTTAATGACGACCTGTTGTGGGTCTTGCCCCTGGGCAATTAGATGGAGTGCGCGTTGTACTTCTTCATCGCGATAGTGCTCCATGTGGGTTCGGTATCGACGGATGGTAGGGGTGGCGTCGAGCGAACGCAACCATCCCATAAAGTTGTGTACTTGATTGTCGATGATGTCTTCAGCTTGTAATGCGGCTTCCTGGCGAGAACGCAGGCCTTCTTGAATGATTTCCTGTAGGTCATCGACAGTATAGAGATAGATATCATTCAGATCGCCGACTTCGGGTTCGATATCGCGGGGCACGGCAATATCAACCATCAATATAGGTTGATGTTTACGTAGTTTAATGGCGCGTTCTGCGGCGCCTTTACCGAGGATTGGCAAGGGGCTGGCGGTTGAGGATATGACGATGTCGGCTTCTGCCAGATAAGTCGGTATCTCTTCCAGTGTGATTGCGGCCCCTTCAAATTCTGTCACCAATGCTTCGGCGCGGGCAAGCGTACGGTTGGCAATGATAAGTCGCTTGATACCATTCTGTTTGAGATGCCGTGCGGCAAGTTCTATTGTTTCACCTGCGCCTATTAATAATGCAGTGTGCTCTTTCAGGTCACTAAAAATCTGTTTGGCGAGGCTGACCGTTGCATAGGCAACCGAGACAGAGCTGGCACCGATAGCAGTATCTGTGCGAATCTGCTTGGCCACAGAGAATGTGTGCTGGAATAGGCGGCCAAGTAATTTGCCGATTGTGCCGGATTGGCGAGCGGTACTGTATGCCTCTTTTAATTGCCCCAGAATTTGCGGTTCACCAAGGATTAAAGAGTCAAGGCCGCTGGCTACGCGCAACACATGACGCACCGCATCTTGATCAGGGTAGATGTAGAGATAGGGGTCGACCTCATCTGCGGTTAGTTTATGGTAATTTCTGAACCATTCGATAAGATCATTGCTGTTTTGGTTGTCTACACTGCATAACATTTCGGTGCGATTACAGGTCGATAAGATAGCAGCCTCATTGACAAGGGATTGCTCTGTCAGGCTATGCAATACTTCAGGTAAATGCTCGGGGGCAAAGGCAACGCGTTCACGGATGTGAACAGGCGCTGTATTATGATTCAACCCGATTGTCAGCAACGGCATGGCAGTGAATTTTAAGGACCTTTAGGGCATTGTCGATGTCAAACACGGGACTATAACAAAATCGGGCCGCAAATAACGGAATTTGTGCACGTGTCAGCCATGCTATTATAGAGTAATGAAAAAGCCAGTGACAGCCGCTATGCAATTTATGCTAAATATTAATCTGATGCTAACAGTGTGTTTGATCCTTGCTTTGCCCGGGTGTGCATCGCTTTCGCCCAGGAGTAATGGGCCTATTGATCACACTGACACACAAATCGAGGCTAAAGAGGATGCTAATCTGCCAAAGGTGGAGCTAACTGGCGAAATTCTCTATCGCCTGTTAACTGCTGATATGGCTGTGCAACAACAAGAATATGTCATTGCCACGCATCTTTATCTATTAGTCGCTACGGATACCCTTGATCCCCGGGTAGCAGAAAAGGCAACATGGATGGCCCTGTTTTCACGTCAGGATCAGAAGGCGCTGGAAGCTGCTCGGATTTGGGTTGCTGCAGCGCCACAAAATCGTACAGCGCGTGAGAAGCTGGTTGATACCTTGATTCGCAATGGTGATGATCGGGAGGTACAGGAGCACCTCGATTATTTGCTGGCGCTTGGCGATGAAAGTAGAGATGTGCTCTATCAGTTGGTTGTTTCCCTGGCGCAGCACAATCGTCATCAGGATATTCAAACGGCATTTAGGGCTATGCAAAGCCTGGTGGAGAGGCATCCGGATAATCCATCTGCCTTGTTGGCATTTAGCTATATTGCCATACATAACAATGAGTTAAGTTCGTCGCGCACAGCCATGGAAGTGGTGCTTGATATGCGCCCTAAGTGGCTTGAGGCGATGAATTTGTATGCGCGGATTTTACGGGCCCAGAATCACCCGTATGAAGCAGCAATCTATCTGGCTGGCGTTTTGAAAAAGTACCCCGATGCGATTGAGGTGCGACTGAATTACGCCCGCTTGCTGGTTGAGACAAGGCAGCTTGATGATGCGTTGGCGCAGTATTTACTGATTGTTGATGAGCAATCTGATAATGAGGATGCCTTATTTGTTGCGGCGCTATTATCATTGCAGCTCAATTCGCTGGATCAAGCAAAGGAATTGCTAGTGCGGCTTGAGGGTATGGGGCGGCGTTTGGATGCAGTGAATTTTTATCTGGGTCAGATCGCTGAGATGCGAAATGAAACAGATAATGCTATCGATTATTACGCAGTGGTAGAAAATGGTGAGCATTATATCGATGCCCAATTGAGTATGATTGGTCTATTGGCTCAGCATGGGGATTTATTATTGGCTCGGGCCCATCTGGATAAGTTGCGAGCGTCAAATCCATCTGAGTACAACCGAATCGATTTAATGGAAGCTAAAATTCTTGAAGATGACGGTCAGCTTGAGGAATCGATGGTCATATATGAAGCTGCATATAAACGCGACCCGGATGATCGGGGGATTTTAATCGGTCAGGCACTATTGGCCGACAAGCTGAATCAGTTTGATTTGGTGGAGCGTAATCTGCTGCGAGTGTTGGAGAAGAGCCCCGACGATGTCTCGGCATTAAATACTTTGGGTTTTTCTATGTCCAATCACACCACTCGCTATCAAGAAGCCTATCAATATCTGCAGCGCGCAGTTCAATTACGCCCCCATAGCGCAGCGATTCTGGATAGCATGGGCTGGGTGCTTTATCGGCTCGGTCGACTTGATGAGGCGGTGGGCTATCTGAGACGCTCTCTGGAAATGACTCAAGATCATGAGGTGTCGGCACATCTCGGTGAAGTGTTGTGGGTGCGTGGCAACCATGAAGAGGCCCGTGAAATATGGCAGCAAGCATTGGAACGAACACCGGATGACAAATTCCTGCTTGATGTTATGAAGCGTTTCGGCCAATGATCTCAACCATGTTATTCTGAACCCCGGCGAACACTATTAAATCTTAATCGGGCTACATTGAGTGGCAGTTCAGAATGTCTGTATTAATTAAAATACCTGTTGTTTTATTGTCTGTCTTGATTACAGCTTGCGCGACGTTTAAACCTGATTATGATTCCGTGACAGATCGTTCATGGCCGCAGAGGCGCCAGCTACTAGAAAGCATGGTGAATTGGCAATTCGATGGACGGGTTGCAATCAAGGCTGAGCGGGGTTCGGGCAAGATGGGTGTCCGTTGGTTACAACAAGGCGACCAGTTCGACATTAAATTGCTATCGATGTTTGGTCAGCAATTGGCGAACATAAGTGGTGCGATGGGTGGTCCGGTGACGCTGATTCGACCGGATAGAGATCCGCTTAGCGCCGAAACCAGCGCTGAATTAATGGCGAATGAAATGAACTGGTATTTGCCGCTGGATGGATTGCGCTACTGGGTGTTAGGTGTGCCTGTTCCTGGCTATGCTGCACGCATAACTCTGGATGGTTGGAATCGGTTAGGTGTGTTGGATCAGGATGGTTGGCGCATTGAATATACGGATTTTCAATCTGTGGATGGCGTTTCTTTGCCGCGTAAATTACGACTTATTCACCCGCTACTGAGTGCTAAATTGATTCTGGATCAATGGCGCCTAGATAAGCCTGATTATGTGCACACCATTGTAGCACCATGATTATTTTTGATTGGTGGCCAGCTCCGGCCAAACTCAACCTATTTTTACACGTTACCGGTCGGCGTCCAGATGGTTATCATCTACTCCAAACGGTGTTCCAGTTTATTGATTATGGTGATCGATTGGCATTTGTGCCACGTGAGGATGGTGAGATTGTCCGGATCGATCCGCTAGCGGGAATTGCCCTAGAACAGGATCTCTGTGTTCGCGCTGCTCATTTGTTACAGCAATATACCGGTGTTAGTGCTGGTGTTGAGATCCACCTCGATAAATGTCTGCCGTTGGGTGGTGGTCTGGGTGGGGGTAGTTCTGATGCGGCTACAACCTTGTTGGCACTCAATTTCATCTGGAACACGGGGCTGAATGTGGATCAGTTGGCTGAGCTTGGATTACGTCTCGGGGCTGATGTGCCGGTATTTATTTACGGGCACACTGCCTGGGCAGAGGGTGTAGGGGAGCGACTGGAGGTCATTAATCTCTCTGAACCCTGGTATATTGTACTTACACCGGATTGTCGGGTATCAACAGCAGAGATTTTTAGCGATCCGGAATTGAAACGTGACTGCCAACCTATTACAATAGGCGGCTTTCTTTCAGGTCAGGGGATGAATGTCTGCGAGGCGGTAGTGCGGAAACACTATAAGCCAGTCGCCACGGCCCTGGACTGGTTGGCCGGTTATGGTTCACCACGGATGAGTGGTACAGGGGCTTGTGTTTACCTGGCATTGTCAGATCGGGCTAAGGCCGATGCGATTTTGCAGGACATGCCCGTGGGTTGGAAGTTTTTTGTGGCGCGTGGTTTAAACCGCTCGCCAGTTTTAGACAAGTTGGAGCGTATAGCGACTTGTTAAGCGGATGCATCGAGATGGATCCGCTTTTATGTAGTTGATGGGGTGTCGCCAAGCGGCTAGGCACGGGATTTTGATTCCCGCATACCCAGGTTCGAATCCTGGCACCCCAGCCATTTAATACAGTTTGGAAGGGCAGCAATGTGGCCAAGATAAGTTATACGGGTGGTGGGGATTTTTCCGGGCCTGATAGTCGCATGATGGTGTTCACTGGTAATGCCCATCCGCAATTGGCACAAGCAATTGTTGCAAAATTGAACCTGCCACTGGGTAAGGCGTCTGTTGAACATTTCAGTGATGGCGAGATAGCCGTTGAGATCCTGGAAAATGTTCGCGGTAGAGATGTATTTATCGTTCAGCCGACCTGTGCGCCGACTAATAATAATATTATGGAATTGATGCTGATTGCCGATGCGATTCGGCGGTCATCAGCCAGCCGAATCACGGCGGTAGTACCTTATTTTGGTTATTCGCGCCAAGATAGACGGCCACGTTCTGTGCGGGTGCCGATTAGTGCGAGGGTGATTGCGGATATGCTGACTGCAGTGGGCATACATCGCATGTTGACGGTGGATTTACACGCGGATCAGATCCAGGGTTTTTTCGATATACCGGTAGATAATGTCTATGCATCGCCGGTCCTGGTGACTGATATCTGGCGACAGAAGTATCCTAACATGATGGTTGTGTCACCAGATGTGGGTGGCGTTGTACGGGCGCGAGCACTGGCCAAGCAGCTCGGTGGTGCGGAATTGGCGATAGTAGATAAACGACGCCCAGCCCCGAATGTAGCGAAAATCATGAATATCATTGGAGATGTTCAGGGGCGTCACTGCATCCTGGTCGATGATATGGTTGATACGGCGGGTACACTTTGTGAGGCGGCACGGGTTTTAAAGGAAAAGGGCGCAGAAAAGGTGGTGGCCTATTGTACCCATCCAGTTTTGTCTGGCGTGGCAGTTGACAGGCTCAGCACTTCTGATTTGGATGAACTGGTTGTCAGCGATACGATACCGCTAAGTGCGGACGCGCAGTCTTGCCAACAGATACGTCAATTGAGTATTGCCGATATGCTGGCGGAAACCATGCGCCGAATTAATATGGAAGAATCTGTTAGTTCTATATATATGGATTAAAACGTTTCAAGCTTGTTGGTTGATACCAACAGCTGAAAAAAGGTTGCTGTAACAGGTCGCGGTTATAGCAGCAAATTTAACTAAGTGGAGATATACGAATGAGTCAAGATTTTGAACTAGTGGCAAATGTTCGTCATGACCAGGGGAAAGGTGCGAGCCGCCGCCTACGTCGTGATAAGAAGGTGCCCGGTATTATATATGGTGGTGGTAACGATCCGGTTTCGCTTGTTTTCGATCATGATAAGGTTATGCATAGCCTGGAGAATGAGGCATTCTACTCGCATATTCTAACGATCAATATCGATGGCAAAGGGGAGAAGGCTGTTTTAAAGGATTTGCAGCGCCATCCTTATAAGCCGACTATATTGCACCTTGATCTTCAGCGCGTTAAAGCCGGTGAAAAATTACGCATGAATGTGCCACTACATTTTACTGGTGAAGACGTGGCTAAAGGTGTGAAGCTTGAAGGTGGTGTTGTTTCACGACTGATCAATGATGTTGAAATCCACTGTTTACCGAAGGATCTGCCTGAATATATTGAGGTAGATATTTCATCATTGGGCCTCAATGAAACACTGCATTTGACTGACCTGGTTATTCCGGCTGGAGTTGAGCTGGTTGAGCTACAGCATGGTCCCGAGCATGATCAACCTGTCGTTTCAATACATATGCCACGTGCAGCTAAAGAGTCAACTGAGACTGATGAAGAAACAGTTGAAGTTGAGCCAGATCAAGAAGAAGATACAGAGTAATCGACTGATTAATTGCGGCCTGTAATGGGCCGCAATATCCCGCCTCTACAAGGATCTTGTAAATGAAATTGATTGTAGGTCTGGGAAATCCTGGTACTGGCTATCA
>Ga0316190_10002052_pt1 | contig 14691 bp, 15 predicted proteins | sample Eddworburrow2_MG_FD_204929 | JGI IMG/M metagenome (GOLD analysis project Ga0316190, IMG submission 204929) | Coastal sediment microbial communities from Maine, United States - Eddy worm burrow 2 | ecosystem: Environmental > Aquatic > Marine > Coastal > Sediment | place: USA: Maine | collected... | reverse complement strand
TCCCGCTCGACCAGATGTCGGTGTCGATGACCATGAACGGCGCCGTCCTGCCGATCCTGGCGCTGTACATCGTGGCGGCAGAAGAACAGGGCGTGGCGCCGGAAAAGCTGACCGGCACCATCCAGAACGATATCCTGAAAGAGTTCATGGTGCGCAACACCTATATCTACCCGCCGGGCCGGTCGATGCGCATCATTTCCGACATTTTTGCGTTTACCTCGCAGAACATGCCGAAGTTCAACTCGATATCGATCTCCGGCTATCACATGCAGGAAGCCGGTGCCACGGCTGATCTGGAACTGGCCTACACACTGGCTGACGGGGTCGAGTATGCCCGCGCCGGCGTGGCAGCAGGCCTGCCCATCGACAAGTTCGCGCCGAGGCTTTCGTTCTTCTGGGCGATCGGCATGAATTATTTCATGGAGATCGCCAAGATGCGCGCAGCGCGCATGTTGTGGGCCAAGCTGATGAAAGAGTTCAACCCGCAAACTGATCGCTCGCTGTCGCTGCGTACCCACTGCCAGACATCCGGCTGGTCGCTGACCGCACAGGATGTGTTCAACAATGTCGGGCGTACCTGCATCGAAGCCATGGCCGCCACGCAGGGCCACACCCAGTCGCTGCACACCAATGCGCTGGATGAAGCCCTCGCTTTGCCGACGGATTTTTCAGCCCGCATTGCCCGCAACACGCAATTGTTCCTGCAGCAGGAAGCCGGCACCTGCCGGGTCGCAGACCCGTGGGGCGGCAGCTACTATGTCGAGCGCCTGACGGCCGACCTGGCTGCAAAAGCCTGGGCCCATATTGAAGAGATCGAAAAACTCGGCGGCATGGCCGAAGCCATATCACAGGGCCTGCCCAAGCTGCGGATCGAGGAAGCCGCAGCCCGCACCCAGGCGCGCATCGATTCCGGCGAGCAGACCGTCGTCGGTATCAACAAGTATCTCGCCAGTGACGAAGCCCAGATCGATATTCTGCAGGTCAACAATTCTTCCGTGCGGGCCCAGCAACTGGACAAGCTGTCACGCCTGAAGGCCGAGCGCGACGACGCACAGGTGGCGGGAATGCTGGATGAGCTGACACGGATCGCGAAATCCGGTGACGGCAACCTGCTGGCAGCCGCTGTTGATGCGGCCCGGGCCAAGGCAACGGTTGGAGAAATCTCGCTGGCGCTGGAGAAGGTGTGGAACCGGCATGTGGCCAAGACCCACGTTATTAAGGGCGTCTACCGCAAGGCCCTCGGTGACAAGTCGGAAAAGGCCGCCAGGGCGCAGGCCATGGTGGATGCATTTGAAGAAACCGATGGCCGCAAGCCGCGCATCCTGGTCGCCAAAATGGGCCAGGACGGCCATGATCGCGGCCAGAAGGTCATTGCAACCGCCTTTGCCGATATCGGCTTCCAGGTGGACATCGGCCCGCTGTTTTCAACCCCGGAAGAAGTCGCCCGCCAGGCCGTGGAAAACAATGTACATGTTGTCGGGGTTTCGTCGCTGGCCGCCGGTCATCTCACCCTGGTGCCGGCCTTGCGCGCAGCACTGGAGGCAGAAGGCCGCAGCGACATCATGATTGCGGTTGGCGGCGTGGTGCCACCACAGGATTTCGAGGCGCTCCTGGACATGGGCGCTGCCGTCATCTTCCCGCCCGGCACGGTGATAGCGGACGCCGCCATGCGCCTGCTCACCAAGCTGAATGCGAAACTCGGATATTCGCAGGAAGCGGCGGAATAGAGTGACATTGGACGCGCACTATTCGTCGAAGACCTCATAATTGGTTTTCATGTAGGCAATACCGTCGAGCACGATCTCTTCCAGAACGGACAAATCAATATCGGCGAGCTTGTTGATATACAGGCAGCTCTTGCCGGTCTTGTGCTTGCCAAGGCGGGCGAGTTTTTCGGACATGTCCCGGTAACCGGGCATGATGTAAATGCTCAAAGCGTTTTTTCGCGGGCTGAAGCCGGTGATCAGAAAGTCCCCTTCGCGGCCGGACTCGTATTGATAGTGATATCGCCCGTACCCGATAATAGACGGCCCCCACATTTTCGGCTTCAGGCCGGTGATCCGGTTGAACAGTTCCAGCAGGGCAAATCCGTCGGCACGCCGGGTGTCGTGCCCTATCGAATTCAGAAACTCGTCAACCGGAGCAGCCGACGGTGTGGTCTTGCTGTCTGACTTCGCCATAACGGGCTCCATATCAAGGTCAGGTAAAACATGGTAACCGGCACTAGAGCAACATGGGTTCAAGTGAACCCATAAAGTTGACCTATCACTTTAAAAGCGATCAGGTTTATGATTTTTGGTTGATTCAACCAAAAATCATCCTGATCTAGACCGGTGATGACCGGATAACCGACGAGTTTTACATAGCATAGGAAATCAATTCGTCGATCAGCAGCTGCATGACCGGCCAAAATTCCCACTGGATGTAAAGGGTGCAAGATGACCAAACAAAAAATACCGATCCATCAGGGTGGATGCCATTGCGGATCCGTGCGCTATCAGGCAACCGGCAAGCCGGTCATTGTTGCTCACTGCCATTGCAAGGACTGCCAGCGGCTCAGCGGTGCAGGTCATTCCACCGGTGCGATGTTTGCCGTGGAGAATTTTCAACTGGAAGGACGGTTATCCGAATACGCGCTTGATGCAGACAATGGCAATCGTGTCACCAAAGCCTTTTGTCCCACCTGCGGCAGCCAGATACTGGGACGAAACAGCGGTTCAACCGGTCATGTGACCGTGAGCCTTGGAACCCTGGACGATTCGTCGGCGCTGCAGCCGCAAGTGTCGATTTTTGCCCGAAATCGCCAACCCTGGGACATCATGGACGAGAAAATCGCGACATTTTCAGACCAGTCTGTCTGGAAACCGGACGGCGAATAGGCGAAATCGACCCTGGGTGCGGGCTTCTCACGACAGAGTGATTGCCACGCTTTGGTATTGTCAGGCGCTCACCTCTATGTCGTAGACATGGTACGGATATTATTGATATTTGCGCTGGTCCTGACTATCTCGCTGAAGCACTTTGAGCGAGTGCCCGCGTATATCACCGTGTCCGCAGACAGCTTCTCGGAACTCGCCCTGGCAACAGGGCTGTCTGTAACGATCGTCAAAGCCTCTGACTGTGATGACAAACACGACATCGCCAACAACCTGCTGCAGTCCCACAAATCAGATTGTAAAGCTGTGATCGGCAAGGTGGCTGACAGTTCGTTTGCTGCCGTTGACGATCACCACCTGGTGCGTGGCGCATCCACTGTCTCTGCTATCCGGTCAGTCGATCCACCCCCTCCCCGAGCCTGACGTTTTGTACATGTGAACCCTGGTTTCTCTGCGGCAGGACCATCCGGCCCTCGCGAACCAATGGCAGAGCAATCTGTTCACCTGATCAACGACATCATCATCGATGACCAAACCCGTTTTCCTTGCAGAACACGAGCGACGGGTGGCGTTTCGCAAAATTCAGGACACTTCAATAATGACGAAATCTCTATCACGGCGACACTTCGCCAAACTCAGCACCGGGTTCGCCGCCCTGGCGCTTGCCGGCTGCAATACCATTCCTAAAGACACTTACGCGCCTGAGGCGCAGGCACCGCGGCCTGATCTTGTACCGGACAGCAGTTTTGCGGCCAATTATTCCGCACGGCCCGACGAACAGTTTCCGCTGCCGGCTATCGATCCGAAAATCCTGGCACCGGAGTTTCGGCGCACACGGGTCGATTATGATTCAGGAGAAAAACCCGGAACGCTGATTGTGGATACCGGCAATTTCTACCTGTACCTGATTGAACCGGCAGGCTCTGCCATGCGCTACGGTGTGGGGCTCGGACGCGCCGGCTTCGAATGGTCAGGTCGTGCCCGGGTAGCGTGGAAGCGGCCCTGGCCAAAGTGGACGCCGCCGGACACCATGATTGCCCGCGACCCGGAGCTGGAAAAGTGGAGCGTGCGCAATGGCGGCATGCCGCCGGGCCTTGAAAATCCACTGGGTGCCCGGGCGCTGTACATCTTCGAAGGCAAGGTGGACACGCTGTACCGCGTCCACGGCACCAACGAACCGCAGTCTATCGGCAAGGCGGTTTCCAGCGGCTGTGTGCGGATGATCAACCAGGACGCCATCGATCTCTATGACCGCGTCAAGTCAAACGCACCAATTCTGGTGACCTGACATGAGAAAACAGGCAAAAACTAAAAAGCCGGGTGCAGCGAAGCCGAAGCCAACGAGCCATGCAGCAAAAGCCGAAGCCATAGACACAGACCGCCGCGGCTTTATCAGTTCAGTGCGCAATGGCGCGATTGGGCTGGTGGCCGCTGGCGGGCTTGGTGCTTATGTGGTCCATCTCTACCGGCGCACCTCGCATGAGCATAACCTGTCTCGTGTCGGCAATGGCACAGCGTCAGTTGTGCAAATTCATGACCCGCAATGCCAGCTGTGCCTGGCCCTGCAAAAAGAAACCCGCCAGGCACTGGACAACCTTGCCGGCGATAGGCCCGACTATGTTATAGCCGACATCCGGACTGACAAGGGTTTGAGTTTTGCCAACAAGCACGGTGCCAAGCACGTGACACTGCTGCTTTTCGACAAGGCGGGGAAACTGCGACAGGTGATCAATGGACAACGCGGCAGTATCGAATTACGGCAGGCGTTCGCCCGCCTTGTTGCAAGGTAACATCCAGTCAGGAAATGCAGCACTCCAGTGTGGCTCCGCAAGCTGGCCCAGGCCCGCAAACGCCGATCACATATTCTTGATCAACTGTTGTTCTTACCAACGTCAAAACCAGTGAACCTGCAGCCCATATGGTGCGTTATCCAAGCACGAAACAGGCCGGGTCAGGACCAATTGCAACTGTCCTGACCAAGGCAGGCAAATGAGGAAGAAAAAATGAAATCGGACAAGCAACAAGAACTCTGGTTGCTGGAAATGTCGGATCAACCCCGCCATACCGGGCCTCGAAAAGCCGCCTTATGGGCAGCGATTGCAGCCGTAGGCGCAACTACCGTTTCACTCGTCTCCGGTTCATAAGCCGCAAGACACAGAGCCTTTTCAGGTAATCTGCGTGACATGAGCCACGACGCTCATCTGTCACGCCCATGGCTTTGCAACCTGCTTCGCGCCTTGTCGGCAATCTCCCGGTCGCCGCAATCAAGCCCATAGACGTAAGCGTGGGTATAGAAAAAACACGCCGCATCAATATCGCCCTGGCTTTCGCGCAACCGGGCGGCTGCCAGGTACAGGGGCGGCAGTGCTGCCAGGTCGTTTTGTGCATGAGCCTGCAGCATGTCGCGCTGCAGGCGCTGCTCGTCCGTCATTTGCCGGCAAAGCGGGTCGCAACCCATTCATGGAACAGATGCGTCGGCGGGTCCATGACGGGTGAGAACTTGCCGCCGTCGTAAAGCGATGCGGACCGGCCGCGCTGCATGCCTTCCACGACGAAAATGTCTTCCTCAAAAACACCTTTCCACATCGCGGCGTTTTTCTCGCGCAGGTCCACCATGTCATCACTGCACATGGCGGGCGAGGTATAATAGATCTCAACGCGCTCTATGGTTTTGCCGTTGCTTTGCGGATCGAGCATGATCGCAAACACATGGTCGCGATGCACGCCGAACAGCACGTTCGGATAAAATGAAATGTATTCCGCACCAGTGTCCCACTTGTCCGACAAGCCGTCAAAATCCGCAAAGGCGCGGCCACTGTCATCCAGCTTCGGATTGTAAACGACAGTTCCCTGGCCGGAATAATTGCCCGGCTGCATGATGTGATAGTGGTCTTCCAGCCTGGAATAGGAATTCAGGCCGGGGTGGATCCACGGCAGGTGGTAGCTTTCGCAATAGTTTTCGACCGCCAGCTTCCAGTTGCAGTCAACTTCCAGGGTAAAGGATGATTCCGGACCGCCGTGATACAACGGCCTGTCGGCAAACTCCTGCCACTGCTCGAGCAGTTTGGCAGCGTGGACTTCAAAGGCCGGCGCCTTGCCGTCCAGATTGACGAAGATGGTGTCCATGAAGATGTGCGAGCGCACTTCGATAAGGCCCAGTTCCTCGCGTTTGATGCAGTCATGCAGGTTCTTGCCCGGCCCGCCGACATGCGGGGTGGTGCGCAGCGAACCATCGAAATTGTAACACCAGGAGTGATACGGGCAGCGGATGGTGGAGCGCAGGGTCGTCTTTTCTTCAACCAGGATCATGCCGCGATGCCGGCAGACGTTCTGGAAAACCCTGACCGCGCCGTCCTCGCCATGCACCACCAGCAAAGGTTGCCCGAGAAAACTGACCGGGTTGGCATCTCCCTTGTTCGGTACGTCCTTGGCAAACCCTGCACACGCCCAGGTCGAGGCAAACAGCACCCGCTTTTCCGCCTCGTGTACATCCGGATCCGTATAGAACGCGTTGGGCAGACCGTTGGCCACCTCAATCGGGCGCAGCACGTTTGCAATCATTTCCTGGTCGAGAACTGTCATGGTCAGATGCCTTATCCTGAGTATGATCCCAACATCTAATATGAGCGTGTTTTCAGACAGGTTCCTCGCTGGTTTGCGCCAGAAACACGCCTGAAAACGTCAAATCCAACGGGAGTATGACACAGAATATCTCTGCACCCTATCAGCACGCCGACGCAGCCCGGACATCATCATGCCTCCACTTTGCGCACCGGACGCCACAGCGGGATGAAAAACATCAGCAGGAATATGATGTTCAACAAGGCGTTCACCGGGGCACCAGCGGCGATTGATCCTGCACTGTCGACGACAAACCAGATGCCGATACTGGTCAGGATCATGCTGCGTCCGACATCGGGTGTGGTGGCATAGACCCTTGTGGTGACCTGCCACAACAACACACCCCAGCCGACCAAGATACCGTTGAGGATCGCCCACAGCAGGTTGCTTTCAGGGGTCGGAGTGCCAGGTACACCGTCAACCGGCCAGAACGCCAGATCAATGAAAAACCTGGTTGTGCCGGACAGGGCCGGAACGGTGGCCAGCACCCCCAGCAGGCCGAAGCCGATGACAGACAGGCTGGCGAATTTCAGCCAGCGCAGCGTTGCTTGTTGTTGCATTGTCTTGTCTCCTGAATGCGTTGCATGTGCACTCCTGACTAGGTTCAATTCTGCACTTGCTCAATTACCTGCGAGGTAAGTGTTTTCGGTCACAGCTTGCCTGTAAGATGAAACCAATCGTCTGAAACAGGGATTTGGTCATGCAGAACACTTTCGGCACGGCACTCAGGCAATGGCGCGGACAGCGCCGGATGAGCCAGCTTGATCTTGGGCTTACCGCCAATGTCTCGGCACGGCATATCTCCTTCCTGGAAACCGGACGCGCCCGGCCGAGCCAGTCCATGGCCATGCAGTTGTGCGAGACGCTTGAGGTGCCGCATTCGGCCCGAAACGCCTTCCTGGGTGCGGCCGGGTTCGCACCGGCCTACCGGCGACGGGAGTTGAGTGATGACGATATGGCCCATGTCCGCGCAGCGGTTGACTGGACGCTGGAGCGTCACGACCCGTTTCCGGCATTTGCGCTGGACAAGCACTGGCGCGTGGTCAAGGCGAATGCGTCGGCCACTTTCCTGCTTGGCGGTATCGGTCTTGCCGATGGTGACAGCCTGCTCGACGCGATGCTGGATATGGATCTGATGTCATCGGCGCTGGAAAACTGGCGGGAAGTCCTGCAGCACATGGCAGTCCGGTTGCGCACTGAAAGCGCCCATCTGGGCGGAGACGCAGTACTGGACAAGGCCGTGTCGCAATTGACCCAAATTCTCGGTACCGGCTCACACGGTGTCAACGGTACGCTGCCCGCCGTCATCCCGGCCCGCTATCGCGCAGGCACAGCCACCTTGTCGTTCTTTTCCACGCTGGCCCAGTTCGGAACGCCGGAAGACATCGCAGTTGCGGAACTGAAAATCGAGATGATGTTTCCCGCCGACGACGCGACACGCGACGCGTTGTTTGCCATGCAAGACCCTGGATAGGCGTTTACAGGCCGACGGCGCTGATATGGCCGGTTTCGATGCCGTTCCAGTTTGTCACGGTGACGTCGGACATGGCTTCAAGCGTTGCACGTTCTGCATCGGTCCAGCACTCCAGCCTGGACATGACACCTGCCAGAAGGGCTTCCGCCGCCCGGCCCGCGCCATCGTCGCATTTCAGCGCAATGCCGATGCCGGCGTGCGCAATGGTGGCACAAAACACGCCTTCTGCGCCGGTTTTGACGAAGGCGCGCGGCACTGCGGTCATCAGGTCGGTGCAGAAGCGTTTGGTACCGGCCACCATGAACGGATGCGCACGAACCGCGGCGATGATCCGCCGGCAGGCCTCAGTCCGATTGTCATTCAAGTCTTCACCCGACCCGAAGCGCTGGAACCCCAGTGCGATATTGCGCAGCGGGATTGCCCAGGTCGGTACCGAACAGCCGTCGACGCCACACGGTGTGTGGGCAAGATCATAATCGCACATGTCGCCGATCAGCTTTTCGATGGCCTGCTGCACCGGATGGTCGCGCTTGACATAGCCGTTCGGATCGACGCCCAGCTTTGCCGCGAAGGCGAGCATGAACGCATGCTTGCCGGAACAGTTGTTGTGAACCTGGCCGGCCTGTTCACCGGCAGCCACCATGGCGCGGGAAACCGCGCCGGGAAATGGCCAGTGGGTGCCACATTCATAGTCCTGTTCACTGACACCGGCCTTGGCCAGACCGGAGCGCGCCACGCGGACATGATCCGGCTCGCCGTTGTGGGAAGCACACGCCAGGGCGATTTCTTCATCCACCATGCCGTAGGCTTCCACCACACCTGCCTCGACCGCCGGCAGGCACTGCAGCGCCTTGATGGCCGAGCGCGGAAACACCGGCCTGTCAATGTCTCCTGCCGAGGCGACAAGCTCGCCGCCCGGCCCGACAACCGCATAGGCCCCGGCATGGCGGCTTTCGACAATGCCGCCACGAGTCACTTCCACCAGCACGGGATCTGTCATGTTGCTTCCCTTCTCAGATGCGGCGACGGCGCACCCAGCAAAAACCAGATAAATGTCAGTGCCTGCAGACCTAAGAACAGGCCGAACGACACCTGATAGGCAACAGGGTCATAACCGCCCGACGCAGTGACCGGCCACAGATTTATGATGGCACCAATGACATATTGCGAGATAAAGGCAATGCCGAACACCAGCGTGTTGAGGCAGCCGTTCGAGCGCCCGGCAAGGTGGGTGCCGAAATATTGCGCCAGCCATGGATAGGCCAGAATGCCAGCCTGGCCGAACATGCCGAAGGCAAACCACACCAGCGGCGTCATGGCGACCGGCTCGAGCAGAATGACCAGTTGTATGGCCATAAACGCCAGAATGAAGCCGACCATGGTGGTCAGCAGGCCAACGCCCTTGCGGCCCAGCCAGTCCGCGACATATCCGGTCATCAAGGTGCCGGCAAGGAACCCCATTGCCGACAAGCCCAGCACCTGGGCCACGGCGTCCCGGTCCATGCCGGCGACATCCCTGATCCAGGGTCCGGCCCACAGGGTCTGGACACCGATATGGGAGCCTGCCGTGAGCGCCACAAACGGTGCCACACGCCAGAAAACCGGGTCTGAGTAGATGATGCCGATGGCCTTGAACACACTGCCTGTGTCAGCTTTCGCAGTGTCTTCCTTCGGGCGTTCCGGCACGACCAGGTACAGAAAAACCGCCACGGCGACCGTGACGGCCATCAGGCCGACGAACATGCCGCGCCAGCCGAACTGCACGGTTGCCCATTCGGCAGGCACGGTGGCCGACAGAATGCCTAAGCCCCCCACCGCCATGATGCAGGCATTGGCCAGGGCGCGGCGTTGTTCCGGCACCCATATGTTGACTGCCTTGAAACCGGCCATCAGTCCGCCGGCCGACCCGATGCCGATCAGCATGCGGCCGAAACTCAGGCCCCATTTGCCGGCGGCATAGGCAAACAGCACCGCACCAAGCGCGCCGACACACAAAAGGATGGCCTGCACCTTGCGGGGTCCGAACCGGTCCAGCAACAGCCCGAGCGGGATCTGGAAGCCGGCAAACCCGATCAGATAAGCAGCGGTCAGCAAGCCGAGCTCGCTCGCGTCCAGCCCGATATCCGACACCAGGTTCGGCGCAATGACGGCGTTGACCGCGCGGTACAGGTAGGACAGGAAATAGCACAGTGAAAACGGCAGCAGGATGGTCAGGACCAGCCGTGCCAGCGAAACCCGCGATGTGTCCGAGGTGGTGGTTGTCATGGCCTTGAGCTACCCGTGCAAATTGTTCCACCGAAAACAAGAAACTGCGGGGGCGGCAGGAGTGGAACCGGAGCAACCGCTTGCTTATCCCTATATTGATGTCAACCGATTTTCCAGCAAGTGTTGTCAGGCACCTTTGCAGGAGCAGCCGCTCACCTTGTCTGACTGGTGGTGTCACAATCAGCCTTGGAGAAAATCTCCTCCAGGCTGGATGTGTCTCGATCAAGGGTTGCTGTTCGTACCTATCCGCGGGTTGGCCTCTGCCTCGTCAGATGCTGCTCTCCGACCCATATGAGACGCTCTCAACGTCTCACTAAACGGTCGCGCAAAGTATACTTCAACCAGACAATCGTCTCTCAGGTTGCCCATTTCAGCGCTTGTGCCTCAAGTTCAGCATCGGACCTGCCACCCCAATCTGAAAAAACTTTATCCACGCCTTTGTCTTTGCGGTGGGGTGGTCCGGCAGTAGTCGCCCGGCCCCTGCGCCCAACACCCGGCATGTGAGCCTGAAAGGCGGCACGGGCAGTGTCCAGGCTTCTGCGGAAAGCGTCCGGCGTGCGCCCGCCACCAAGCTTTGAGAAGAATGCAAGGTATGCGTCCTTCCAAACTTCAGTAGCCAAAGCTGACGGCGGACTACCACCCTTGGAACAGCGAGAAAGATAGTATGCACAAACCTGCATTTCATGAGATCGTTTGACACTCATCGATTGGCTCCAACTGATTGCTTGTGTAATTCGTCAATAATCGTGGGGGTACGGGGGACAAACGCCCACCGCACTATCTGGTTACCCTTTCACACTTCTGTGCCAAAATCACGCGGTAGCGGAAATGAACGCTGCAATACGGCGCTAACACAATTACGGCCAGGACGCTGGCTTGAACGTATATCGGTTTACTGTGCTCGCCAACGAACGGCATCGCCATTCAGACAAGATCGATTACCCGGTGGTGTCAATCGTCAATCATGGCCAGGGCGGCTTTCCGGTCTCCTGGCTTCAGTTTCAGAAACAATGCGCGGGCTTTCTTGATGTCTTGCTCGGAACCATTCTCAGCGGCCTCTCTCAGGGCAACAGTCGTCGAATGATCCGCGCCGCAGATGAACGCCAGAGCCTTGGCCAGACGCCCCAAAGCTGCACGATCGATCATTGTCTCATCCATTTGCTTTGTCCTCATAGCGTGATACCGGCGTCATTCGCCACCTTTTGAAATTGTAACCACAACGTTCTCAAGGTAGCCTTTGGCAACTTCCATGCGATGTCTTGTGGCATATGCCTGCGGGCTGCAGATTGACAACCAGATCGTTAAGGCACTGTATTTGGTCAGTTTGTCAGATCTATTTGGAACTGGCTGGGGCGGCAGGATTCGAACCTGCGCATGGCGGCATCAAAAGCCGCTGCCTTACCACTTGGCGACGCCCCAGCAATATCCGAAAAACAGGTAACGTCACCTGAGCGGGATGGCGGCAACATACTGATTTCACCGCGCCCCTGCAACGACGGATTTTGCGCCCTTTTGTCATGGCTTGAAGCCGGCATTTTCGGGCAGTATAATGGTGAACATTCTTCAAATGTCGGAGTGTGGCGCAGCCTGGTAGCGCACCTGCTTCGGGAGCAGGGGGTCGTGAGTTCGAATCTCGCCACTCCGACCATTTTGAACAAAGCATCAAGTAGGCTGTGCGTCCGTATTGGGCGGAAAACGCCAGCGGCGGTCTGGTCCGAGTCCATTCCAGACGTGGAAACTGCTTCAATGCTTACTGATAATTTGGGCTCTATCAAATACCGTCGGTGTAACCGGTGTCCCATCGTTCTTGGTAGCATGTTCGATGAACGTATTTATATTCGGTGGGATAACCGTGCCTCTTTGTGCCACCCCGAGAAATATATGTTTCGAGTTCTCCGGTGTCAGATCAAACCAATTCGGGTCATCAAATGTTCCACCGTAAACACCAACAACATCTGCGAAGCGTTCAAAGGTCAAAAACAGTTTTGTACCGCAGTTGTCGCAGAAATGTATGTAAACCGCTTTTCCGCTACCTTCCGAGGTGTGGACGTAGTTTTTCGCAGTTCCTTTGATGATCGAAAAATCCCGCGCGTCAAATATCGGTTCGACCAAATAGGCGCCGCCTGTTGCACGCTGGCAGAACTTGCAGTGGCATATAGTTACTCTGCTTGGTTGAGTTCCAACTTCATACCTTAGTTTCCCGCAAAGGCATCCGCCCTGGGCATGTGTCATCGTGGTGCTCCCAAGTCTTTTTGTGTACTGTGCTTTCAATAGCCTGCATTGGCTCGCCAATTCCAATGGCTGCGTCGTCCGGCGGGTTCGACAGGTGCAGGCGACACTTCAGGCTTTATGCAAACATGGAGCGGTGAGCCCACTCAAGGTGCTATCATTTACCCGTTGTCAGTCACGAATCCGGTCCAGCAGGGTGATTGGTGCAGAGTAGGAAGTGTCCAGAACCGAGCTGTCCCCCTTGAAGACCATGGTCACTTCCTCACCTACGCTCACGTCTGAAAATTCGCTGAGATCCAGGACGATGACCGTTTCGTGATCCACGATTTTCTCAACCTTCTGTCCACGGATATAATATTCAACTTCGTCATCTGGTATATGACCAACCAGCCCAACCTGATTTTCTTCATCCCATCTGTCATCGCAGCCGTAGTTTACACACCAGCCCTTTGGCATGGTTTTTAACTGCAGGATTCTGGTTTTCCAGATGTAGTTTCTGGCCTCAGGCTCGGGGTTCTCAAACAGCATCGTGCCAACTCTCACCATGTCGTAGTAAACCGGGGTCAGACCGAAACGGAGTCCGTCACTCGAACTTGCGTGTAACAGCGCATCACCACCAATTCCTTCAGCACGAATTTGCTTCACAACCTGGTCAAATCGCTGCTTCTGCAAAACCGTCTCGTTTTTCAGATCGTTGTCCTTCAATGCGACCAGATCGTCTTCATTGATACAACAAAAGTGAGTTGAAATACCCTGCAAATGCAAAGTCGAGCTGTTGTGAATTGCACGCGCTATCGGCAGCGCCTCGTCCGGCAGCACGCCCTCCCGGGACATGCCGGTATCGATCCACAAGTGCACGTCGAGGCGGCCGCCGACCCTTTCCAACACCCGGTTTACCTGCTTTACCCATGAAAGACTGTAGGCCGCCGGTTGCAGTTCGTAGTGCAGCAGTTGCGGCACATAAGAGGCATCCGTCAAATACATGACGATGATCGGAGCCTTCACGCCTGCAAGGCGCAGAGCAATGCCATCCTGAACTCGCGGGACACAAAAATAATCGACTTTTGCAGCAGCGCTCATGGCTTTTCCAAGCCACCCGGGCGGGTTACCGTTCTTCAAAACAGCACAGAGTTTCACCTTGTCAGGCAGCTGCTCCCTAACCCATTTAACCCGGTCTTGCAGCCTTGGAACATGAATCCTGGTCACTGGCGAATCATATTTTCCATGTGTCGTATAGACATATGGCTCTGGTATCTTAAATGTCTGCCCGTTGATAAATATCGTTACGTCAACCGGTTCCGGACGTGGATGAGGAGGAACGCGACAGATATAGTGACCAGATGTCTTGTCATAGTGCCCGTAAAATGTCGGTGCGGACGCAAATCGGCAGGCAATCGATGACTTTCCCTTCCGGACGGCGGGCTCCTCGACTTCAACGAACATGGGTTGGCCACCGCCGGTAGAGCCAAACGACGGCGTCAACACCATTGGCTTCGACACAGAGGAGTTTTGCTTGGTATCAATCGTTTCCGCCAGTGCGTCAGCCGAAAGCAAAGGCAGAGCCAAAACACACAGGAATAACGCCGCAGAAAACCGACCATCAGCCAGCAGGTCCGACGCCCTGAACCGAGACAACAGACTTCGCATTGCTCTCTCCACTTGCAGTTGTGGGTTGAAGGCAAGCAATTACAGTGCCAATCAGCTCACCCCGGACCACCACGCATTTTAGCACGTTGCGTATTTTCACACATGTCTTCGATGGATCACCGGAGCTGACATGGGCGCCTGCGGAACGAATATCAGTCTTGTCCGGATTGTGTTGAAGAATCCCTAACTTGCCTTTGATCCGGGATTTTTCGCCTCATAGAGACGGTTTCGGGAACCGTATCCGAGGGAGCACAGTTGATTTTTGATCATCCGTTAAACCCCATCGGCTTGTTGAAACGGATAGCTCTGGTATTCGGTAACGGCCTGTCGCGGTCAGGTTCCTTCAGCCAGGATCAGGACCCTAGAGCAACATGGGTTCTATCGAACCTATAAAGTTGCTCTAACACTCTGGAAACGATCAGGTTTATGACTTTTGGTTGATTCAACCAAAAGTCATCCTGATCTAGGGGCTGTTGACGTTCAGGATTCCCAAATCACCTAATTTCTGATTCAAGGTTGCAAACGACAGGAGAGCAGCCTTGACCCGAAGAGTGTTGACCAATGCGCAGTGGGCGATCA
>Ga0316190_10002050_pt1 | contig 14694 bp, 15 predicted proteins | sample Eddworburrow2_MG_FD_204929 | JGI IMG/M metagenome (GOLD analysis project Ga0316190, IMG submission 204929) | Coastal sediment microbial communities from Maine, United States - Eddy worm burrow 2 | ecosystem: Environmental > Aquatic > Marine > Coastal > Sediment | place: USA: Maine | collected... | reverse complement strand
GCCCGAGCCGACCTGTTACGCCGCCTCGGTCGGACCGAGCAGGCGGCGGTCGAATACCACGCCGCTCTCGACCTCGGGGGCAACGAGGCCGAGCGTCGATTCCTCACCGACCGGCTGGCGGCCCTGGGACCGTGAGGTGACCACCACAGATGACCGGGAGCCGAGCCCATCAGGACCCACCCCCGGCCATCCCCCTCCGACCGTTGAACGGCTGGACGAGCAAGGCAACAAACCACTGGGCCGAAGGATGTTCAGGTCGGGCGTCGGGTGCCGGTGACCAGCACCACCCCGATGATCAGCAGCAGTCCGCCGATCCATTCCGGCAGGGCCAGCCGGTCGCCCCGCACGAACCAGGCGAACACCACGCCGAACAACGGGGTGAGGTAGGCCACCGAAGCGGCCTGGGTGGCCGACGCCTCCTGGGTCACCTTGGCCATCAGCACGAAGGTCAGGGCCATGGCCGGAACGGCAGCGTAGATCAGGGGCACCAACAAGGCCAGGCCGAAGTCGGTCCCTGCGGTGCCCTCAACACCCAGGGCGATGGGCACGACCACCACCGTCGACATGACGAGCTGAATGGTGACGATCATCAGCGGGGTCGCCCCCTGGAAGTCCCACCAGCGCAGAACGGCAATGCCCGCGGCCCAGGCGACCCCGCTGAACAACAGGATGAGCACGCCGACCAGGCTGGTCTCCCCACCCAACGCCGGTGAGGAGAGCACCACGGCGCCGATAACACCGATACCGATGCCTAGGACGGCCCCCATGCCCAGCCGCTCATCGAGCAGGGAGAACGCCAGCAGCGCCGTCCACACCGGAACCATGCTCGACAGCAACGCCGCCACCCCGGCCGGAACCAGACTCACCCCGGTGACCAGCGTCATGCTCGACAGCGTGGTGACACACACCGAGACGAGGAAGATCCCAAGCAACACCCGAGGATCACGGGGAAAAGGCTCACCCCGCCAACGGGTGTAGGCCAACAGGGCCGCGCCCCCAAGAGCGACCCGGAAGCCGGTCAGCATCAACGGGGTGGTGTGCTCCAGGGCAATCTGCATCACCGAATAGTTGGCGCCGATGAGGGCAGCCACCAGCACCACCACGGCCAGCGTGGCGTTGGCCTTGGGGTGACCTGTTGTGTCGGTCGCACCAGCCTGGGCGGTCATGGGCGCCGACGTTACCCCCTCGCCCGGAGAGCAACGCGATCGAGGCGATGCGAGCAGGTCCGGCCATCGAACCGACCGAACCGTTCGGGTGGTCAGCGGTGCAGGTTGGGATCGGACTGACGGGCCCAACTCCGCACGGTGTAGACACTGTCGCCGGACAGCACCCCGCTCCGGCCGAACAGACGACCGCCCTGCCAGTTCGACAGGCCCAGTTCAGGCTTGTGCAGGGCGTACTGTCCGTCGACCCAGCGGGTGAAACCATCACCGACGAAGGGGGCGTCGACCGTGGCCCAGAACTGCTGCTGCTCGGTTTCGTCCTCGGCCACAAGGCTGGCGGTGAATCGAGGGCTCTGGGCGTTGAACAACTCGACCGCCTCGGCCACCGAATCCACAACGGCAATCGTCAGCTCGGGTGAATCCTCCCACTCCCACTCGTGACCAAGCTCGTTGTCGGCCACGATCTCGGCCTGGGCCTCGATCTCGTCACCGCCAGCGCGGGCGATGGGTACCTTGCGCTCGAACCAGTCGCCAGGCACCAAACCTTCGGCCTGGGCGGTCACATGTAGTTTGGGGTTGCTGCCACGGGCATCGGCCGCCGCCTCCAAACCCCGCAGCACCGCAGGCACCAGTTCGGCCGCGGTTGAGCTGAGCACACAGCAGGTGTTCAGGGTGTTGCACACCTTGCGGTCGAGGGAATGACGCACCACCGCTTCAAGCCGGCCCGGGTCACACGACGCCCCGGTCACGATCCAGGCCCCACCCGTGCCGTGCAGGCTCACCGAGGTGCCGGCCTGGCGGGCCACGGCCCCCAGTTGCGCCACCGCAGGGCCGCTGCCCCGGGCCACGGCCAACGCCAGGCGGGGATCGCTGAACATGGCCCAGCCTGCGGCGTGGGCCGCGCTGTCGATCAGCGTGGCTGAGCCGGGGGGAAGTCCGGCCTCGGCCAGGGCCGGATCGAGGGCGTGGGTGACGATGGCCCGGGCCGTACCCAGGGCATCGGAACCGATACGAAACACCACGGCGTTGCCGCTGCGAAGCACCCCGGCGGCGTCGGCAAAGACGTTGGGACGCCCTTCGAACACGAAACCGACAACACCGAGACCCGCTATGCGCTGCTCAACCCGCCACTGCCCGTGATCGACGATGCCAACCACCTCATCGCGACCAGAAGGAGTCGAGGCCCACATACGCAGACCTCCGATCATGTCCTGCCGCATGGTCGGGGTCAGCTCGAGGCGGGTGGTCGAACGCCCCCGTTCCCGGGCCGAAGCCATATCAGCCCGGTTGGCCGTTCCTATGGCGGCAAAGACCTCGTCATCGGCCAGGCGATCGGCGAACAACTCATAGAAACGGGAGATGGCTTCATCGGAAACCGCGCCCAGGCGGGCAAAGGCGTGGTGGGCCCGCCCAACGGCGTCGGTGGCAGTCCGCCAGTCCTGAGCCGGGATGTGCAGCAGGTCGCCGGTGTCGGACACCACCACCAGGCGGTCTCCGGCCTCAAAGGCCGACGCCAGCCCGGGCGACACCCTCGCCACCCGATCCCCGCCGAACACGATGGGCTGGCCCGCTTCCAAATGGGTGAGCTCCTCGATCATGGTTCCAGTGTGCCCGCCACAACCGTCGCGGCGTCGCACTGTGCCATCTCACCAGTTCGCCATCCGGCCTGGGCCTGGGCTCCCACAACGACGACACCCCGTCGAGCGAATCGCATCGGCCGCGATCAAGAGACTCGACGAGAAGCACATAGTCGACATCATTGTCCATGCCACCGGCTTCGACGCGACCCAGGAGCCCTTCGGTCACATTTACATAATCGGCAGCGGCGATAAGAACGTCAAGGCCAGGTGAGCGAATGGTCCATGCACACCTCAACCTGCAGATCACAGACTTCCTCTGATCTGTTCACCATCTCCGGCCCCACCGCCGAACCGGCCTCGGCCAGCTCCCACGGGGCACGTAAACCGACGTTGACCAGGCCGTCAACCAGGCCGTCGACCAGGCCGTCGACCAGCAGCCACGACGGGTTCCCCCATGGACCAGGTGCGCCACCATTATCGCTCAGGGAGCGTTCATCTTCTTGCATGGCGATTCACTCCCAAATGAGCAAGTTTAACTTGAGGGCGATTGAGCACTATTACCCTTCAGGAAGGATGGTTGAATACTCCTACGATGCAGCCTTCTAGAAGGTGAAATATATTGAGCGCCCGGAGGGTGAATACGGCATGACACATCGACGCTCGCGCCGCGAGAACGTTGACCTGGCAGTGATCGCCGAGGCGGCCTATGCCGGTGCGATCTCAACCGGCCGCGGCCCCGAGGAAGCCGAGCAGGACACAACAGCAGTCGTCGAGTCGGTCCTGAGTCGGATTGAATCCAATCCGAGCTTCCTCGAGACGATCACGATGCTCGACGACTTCGGCCGTGGCGAAGGTCGCAACCGGGCCCTGCTCGACAAGCAACGACCTCCCGATGTCAGCCTGCTCGATCTCGAGGCGACCGACTACGACGATTTCGACTGGGCTCCGGTCCCGAATTGGCTGCGGGAACGGGCCGAGGCCATCGGAGCCAATCTGACCCAGATGGCCGACGAGGAGCTTGGCTCGTCGCAACGGGCCATCTTCAGTGCCCTGGCGAACCGTCACGAAGATGTTCAGCAGGCCATCACCACCATTGCCGACATCTGTGGCCACGACCTCCACGACCTCAAAGCCCGACTGGGAATTCGCGCCGTTGCCCGCACGCATTGACCGTAGGCGCCCCAAGACCATGACACTGGCCCACCAAACAACACAGCAGAGGATGTTCCGGCCATGATCTACCCCGAGGACCGAAACGACTTCCTCTGGGATCAACTCGCCTCGATTCCCGTCTCCGAGGTGACCCCACCACCAAAGGCTGGTGACACCGACGACGATCGGAACGATGCAATGTCCGAAGATGAACTGTGGGCAGGTCTCAAGGTGATGCCGCTGTCAGCGGTAACAACGAGGTCAGCCACGCCAGTACCGGCGCCACCGGTGGTGGCAGCCGTTCCCGACATCGAACTGCCCCCGTTTCTGGTGATCGATGAGACTCCAGGAGGCGGGATCCAACATCACGGCGCCGATTCCGTCGACGAGGCGCTACTGATCACCGAACGACTGCTGAACAACAGCATCGCCCGCAGCACGAGAATCTTCCAGCTCGAAGAGATCCGCCACCGACCCCGCAGCCCGTTTATCCAGCGGCCATCAAGTCGCCCTACACCGCTTCGACACCGGTTCGAACGGGCCGATCAGCTGTAGGCACCTTCAGCGTGTTCGGATCGATCGAGGCCGACCCGCTCGCTGTCCTCGTCAACCCGTAGTCCCATGGTGGCCTGCAGAGCCTTGGCCAAGGCAAAGGTGACGACAAAGGCGAAGACGAGGACCCCGACATTGGCCAGCAACTGCTCGCCCAACAGGCCCAGCCCTCCGCCAGCGATGAGCCCATCGGCCTCGGGATTGGCGCCACCCACCGCCGTGGAGTCGGCAAACACCCCGATCAGGATCCCGCCGACCAGCCCCCCGACGAGGTGCACGCCGACAACATCGAGGGCGTCGTCGAAACCGAACCGGTACTTCAGACGAACCGCCAGCGCGCTCAGCGCTCCCGCTACCAAGCCGGTCCCCATCGCTCCCCAGACCCCCATGAATCCGGCTCCCGGGGTGATGCCGACCAACCCGGCGACGATGCCCGATGCGCCTCCCAACGAGGTGGCGTGCCCGTCAACGATTCGCTCCACCACCAACCAGGCCAGCATCGCAACGGCGGCGGCCATGAAGGTGTTGACGAAGGCTTGGACCGCCACCTCGTTGACCGCCAGAGCCGAACCTGCGTTGAAGCCGAACCAACCAAACCACAACAGCCCCGCTCCCAGCATGGTGAACGGCAGATTGTGCGGGGGCATCGGCTCGGTTGGCCATCCACGGCGTCGGCCGAGAACCAGTACCAGTGCCAGCGAGGCTGAGCCCGCGGCCACATGAACCACCGTTCCCCCGGCGAAGTCGAGGCTGCCCCGGGAGGAGAGCAAGCCATTGTCGCCCCGAAACACCCAGGCCCATGCGGGGACGAACACCAACATCAGCCAGAGGGGAACGAAGGTGACCCAGGCCGAGAACTTCATGCGATCGGCCACCGCACCGGAGATCAGGGCCGGGGTGATGGAGGCGAAGGTCATGGCAAAAAACACCGCCAGAAGGGGGCTGATTCCGGACGAGGGGTCAACAAGCTCGATCCCGTTCAGGAACACATGGTCGAAGTTTCCGATCCACTTTGATCCGCTGGCTGCCGACGACAGCGAGTAGCCGGCAACCACCCACACCACCGGAACGATGCCCAGACAGACCATGTTCATCATGAGCATGTTCAGCATGTTCTTGGAGCGGCTCATCCCGCCATAGAACAACGCCAGTCCCGGCACCATGAGCAGCACCAGAGCTGCCGATACCAGTATCCACAAGTTGTCAACCGCATTCATGGCAAACGCCTCCGCCTTTGGCCGTGGCGCCCCGTTGCACCTCCAGATGTTCGGGCCACAGTCTCAGGTGCCTCTGCTTCCTGGCCGTTTCCGGCTTGTTTCCTCTCTGTTAACTCCACGGCACCGGGTCTCCCGGCCAAGTCCGGCCAACAACTCCAGGCCGATGACAAGGTGTCACTCCACCGTGGCCAGTCAGTAGCGTGAGTCGCTCTGCCCCGCCATCACGCACCTCCCCTCAACGACAATCGATCATGGCTGGCTGACCGGGCCTGGCTGGTCCTGGCCGGAGCGACGGCAACGGCAGTGGCCACGGGCCCAGGTCAAACCATCGGCGTTGCGGTCTTCATCGACCACTTCGTCGCCGACCTTGGCCTGTCCCGCTCCGAGGTCAGCGGGGCCTACCTGGTTGGCACCCTGGCCGGAGCCACGATGCTGCCCATGGTCGGACGCCAGATAGACCGTCATGGCGTTCGACTGTCGCAGATCGTCGTTGCCCTCGGCTTCAGCCTGGCGTTGATCAACATGTCCTTCGTCAATTCTCTCGTCTGGCTGGCCATCGGCTTCACCGGTATCCGTTTCCTGGGTCAGGGATCGCTCTCGCTGGTTGCCACCGTCACCGTCTCGCTGCGTTTCGTGCGTAAACGAGGGACCGCCATCGGAATTTTCGCCACGGCAACCAGCGGCCTGATGGCCCTGGTCCCAGTGGCGCTGGCCCTGACCATCAATCGTTTCGGCTGGCGGGCGTCGTGGCTGTTGTCGGCCGCGGTCGTCGTCCTCATCACGGTGCCCGTTGCCTGGTTCACCATGCACGGCATAGGCGGAACCCAGAGCGGCCAGCGGGAAAGCGCCGCTGATGACGACGGGCAGATCTCCGCCCCGGGCGTGTCGACCGCCGCCTCCATTGGCTCCGCCCAGTTTGAGTCGACGCCCTCCTCCTACAACCGGGCCCAGGCCATGGGCACACCACAGTTTTGGATGTTGGCCGCGGTCTCAGCCGCGGCAGGCATGTTGGGGACCGGCCTGACCTTCCACCAGATAGACCTGCTGGGCCAGGCAGGGATACCAGCGACCACCGCCGCGGCACTGTTCATTCCGCAGGTTGCCGGCTCGGCCGCAGCCGGTCTGGGCGCCGGCTATCTGGGCGACCGGGCAGGAACCCGCTACCTACCGGCGTTGGGCATGGCCCTACTGGTGGCCGCCCACTGGCTGGCGGCCATCGTCGAGCCGGGGCTGATGGTCATTGTCTACGCCATCGTGCTGGGTGCCATGGGCGGTCTGATCCGCACCACGGTGGCCACGGTCCTGCCGAACTGGTTCGGCACCGGGCACCTCGGCTCGGTCCAAGGATCGCTCACACTGTTCAACGTCGGAGCCTCAGCCCTCGGGCCGATCGCGCTGGCCAGCGCCGAGGGCGGCTTCGGATCGTATCCCCCAGCGGTGCTGGCACTCTCGATCATTCCAGGGATCACCATGCTCTACGCCCTGAGCCCCAAGGCCACCACACCATTGGTGATGGCTCCAGACAGGCGCATCGTTACCTAGGCGGCCAATGGCGACCAGTCCAGGTGCGGCAGGGCACCGCATGGCGCGCCCAGCCCCCACCCCGGCGCAACTACGAACAACACCCGTCAAGGGTGCCAGAGGTACTGCTCAGGCGCCGGCCAGAGCCAACTCAGGATGGCTGAACTCGCCGACCCTCACACCGGAGACGAAGGCCTCCCACTCACCGGCGGTGTAGTGCAACTGGGTGCCGTCCGCCGACTGCAGCTGCCAACCCCCCTCCGCTGTCTGGAGAATGGCGAGGTCGGAACAGGGTGCCAAGGGATCCAGCACCCTTTCCAGGAAGGCCATCCAAGCCTCCCCCGTCACAGAGATAACCGGCTCCAACAACTCAATATTGGACGGGTTTCGCCGGAACTTGCTGTCTCGCACATGGGTACCATGCTTGTCGAAGCAGACCTCCACACATTGGCCACCCGCCGAGAAACTGCTGGTGAACCAACCAATATTTGATTCTTCAGATTGCTTGCGGCATGTCATTTGAATCACTATAAGGCCTTTTGGCAACGCATGATCAGATCGAGTGATTCGTCCGGCTGGAGCGAGCAGGTTAATGCATCAGCAAACGCCATCGACATGTGCCGAACTTCGTTCTCGTCATCGACAACAATTCCAGTCTGAGTGACGGTCTCATGGGAGGCGATGGTGGGAAGGCGAGGACTGTCGAAATCAAGCAGGTAGAGGGTCGACGACCACAGCAGACTGCCCGGTGGGTTGGTGAACGGCACCACCCGCACTTCGATCGATTCAGGTCGACTTTCGATCACGTTGGCCACGTGGGAAAGTTGGGCCCGCTGCACCGTCGGGCCGCCGACCTGTTGCAGCAGGGCGGCCTGGGAGATCACCGCGGTCAAACGCAACGGCTCTTCGGCCACCAATCGCTCCTGACGTTTCAGCCGGGCCTCCACCCGTTGATCCACATCGACCTGACTGACCGCAAGGTCGGCACCGGTGGCGGCCCGGGCATAGTCTGAGGTCTGCAGGAGGCCGGGGATAAGCATGCTTTCGTAGTTTCGAACTCCTTCGGCGCCATGCTCCAACCCAAAGAATCGCAGCATGTCATCACTGAAAAGTGCCGAGTAGCGAGCCCACCATCCTCTCCCCTTGGCCAAATTGCGCAGGTCAAGCAGTTCTTGACGCTCGTCGTCGTCGAACTCGAACTCATCCAGTAAAATTTGCAACTTGTCTTCGGCCAGTATCCGACGGTCATTCTCAACCGCCGACCAGTAGTTACGTGAGAACCCCAGTAGGTCGGTTATCGCCTTGACATCGATGCCCAGTTCCTTGCGACGCTCCCGCAAGCGAAGTGCCAGCTCCCAACCGGCAACAGTTGGCGACGATGGTGCCATCATTTTCTCCTCCGCGCCGATCACATCAGCGCCCGCCAGGCGGAACCGCGATTGCCGACAATCTAGTCAAATGACCAAATATTTGGCCTTGACCCTTGACTATTCTGGTTCACCAGTATAGATATCAGGTTACCGTAACGCAGTAACAACTCGGTTTCAGTGAGTGTTGCTGCTTCAACAAACAGCTCGCCCGCACTTCCCTGCGGCGAAGGGACCAAAGACGACATGACACTTGAGCGGCTCCAGGTAGGAATAATTGCCCCACCACCGCGCCAGCCGCTAGCCAGTCTGCCCAGCGAGACGACCTTCGTTCTTGACGCTCTGGCCCGAGGGCTCAAAGCCCGGGGCCACCGGGTCGTACTGGTGGGCCACGACAGCCAGGGTTACGACCCTGACACCTTCCGCGACTGCGACATCGTCCACGATCACACCCTGGCCGGGCCGTTTCTGGGCCAACTTCAGAACCTTGCCCCGGTCGTGGCCACCAGCCACGGACACTTTGGTGCAGGCCTCGCCGACCGCTACCGGCGTTGCCGGACCAAGGTCCCCATGATCGCCGTCTCCCATGATCAGGCCGCCGCCGCGCCACCGGGGGTTGAAGTGGAGACCGTGATTCATCACGGTCTGGACCTTGACGGGTACCACTTCAACCCCAATGGTGGCGAGTATCTTTTTTGTGACGGACACCTACAGCCCGGTGGCGGCCTCGACTGGGCCATCGATACCGCCCGCAGAGTCGGCCTTCCCCTGCTCTTTACCGGCCGAATTCACACCCCACGGGAACGCCGCTACTACGTCGAAGAACTTCGCCCCCGAATGGGACGTGGTATCGAATACATCGGCGAACTGGACAACGAGGAGCGACTGGCCCTCATCGAAGGGGCCCATGCATTCCTCAATCCCTGCCGGGCGATAGAACCTTTCAGAATTCAACTAATCGAAGCCATGGCCTGCGGCACCCCGGTCATTGCCTGCCCGGTTGGAGTCGCTCCGGAAATCATCGAACACGGCAGCACCGGCTACCTGGCCAACAACATGGGTGACCTGGCCCGTGCAGTACGGATGGCAGGACGGCTCGATCGCCAGAAATGCCGAACGGCAACCGAAGAACGCTTCTCCATGGCTAAAATGGCCGCTGAGCATGAGCGTTTCTACCGCTCGGTGGCCAAGAAACACCTTGTCGACCAACAGCTCCACTCAGCAGCCATCGCCCACTGAAACCCTCACCGCCGGACACCGGTAATCCAGGCTTCAACAAACACCATTCTGCGGTCCGCCGCCGGAAAACCCATGGCCTTGACTGACATCAAGACCATGGGTTTCTGGTGTGGCGAAGGAACTGATCACTCAGGAAAGTAGCTCTGAGAGGGTATAAATACCCAGCCCAGCCAGGCCCCCTACCAGGGTTCCGTTGATCCGAATGAACTGGAGGTCACGACCTACCTGCAATTCGAGCCGTTCTGCCGTTTCTTCGGTGTCCCAGCGCTGAACGGTGCCTGCGATGAGATCGGCGACCTCGCCCCGGAACTGCTCGGCGATGTAACCAGTCGCCTCCACGATCCAACTATCTATCCTGCGTCTCAATTCAGGGTCGGACAACAGTGACTCACCGGCCTCCACCGCCGCCTGTTCAATGCGTAGACGCAACTCGGAGTTGGGGTCATCGGCCGCATCCAGGAGCCCCGATTTGATCCGTGACCACAGCGTCGATGACCAGGCTCGAACCTCGGGATGGGACAGCAATTCCTGTTTCAGCTCCTCCCCTCGAGCCAACATGGCAGGCGACGTCTTCAGCTCCTCCACCAGCTGTAAGGTCCGACCATCGATGTCACGGCGCAAAGGATGATTCCGATCTTGACCAAGGTCGGCGATGAAACTCTGGGCGGCGTCGTAGATCTTGGCAAACACCACATCATCGACCGGCTCGGGAACCCACCATGGCGACTCCCCGTACAGCCGTTCCCGGAACGTCTGGTTGTTCTCCTCCAGATAACGACCAAGCCCACTCAACACCGCATCAAGCAAAGCTTGGTGGTGCCCTCCGGCCAAGGCCGCCTCCACCACCCGCCCCATCACCGGGGCGACCGGCACCGAGGTTGCCCGCGACAGCACCACCTGTTCGACCCCGGATTGCACGATGTCGTCCTGCAGAACCTCGGTAGCACCCCGCACCACGGCCGCGCTCTGGGCCGACACCGTTCGGGCGTTGTCCTCCCTGGTCATCCATTCGCCCAGGCGTTGGGCCAGATTGGCCTGCTCCAGTCGAGCGGTGATCACCTCAATGGTCAGGAACTGATCACGAACGAAACCGCCCAGACTGGCCCCGATCTGATCCTTCCTCGTTTGCACGATGGCGGTATGGGGGATGGGCAAACCAAGCGGCCGCCGAAACAGGGCGGTTACCGCAAACCAATCGGCCAGGGCCCCGATCATGGCCGCCTCGGCCGTCGCCCGCACGTAACCGAGCCACGGCCGAGCCTCCTGGCCGGCGCGGGCCACCACAAAAATCACCGCCGCCACCAACAACAGACTGGTGGCGACCATCTTCATGCGCCGCAGGGCGCGGGCCCGCTCGGCGTCGACCAGGGCAAAGGGTTCAGCCACCGCCAACACCTCCCGCCGATGTTTCGGGTCGCAGGATCGGTCGGGGCATGATCCGGCCGGGCCCCGCACTCGGGGTGATGGGGCGACTCCTGTGGTCGGCACCGGTGCGGGCCGGGTTGGGTCTCGGGGTCATTGTCGCTGCTTTCGTGTGGGCCATCCCGTCGTTTGCCTCCTACGGAGCCATCTGGAACCAGACCGACGGTATCCAACGTGATCTGGCCCTTGTGCTCCTGGTGGTGGCCGCCGCCAACCTGCTCGCCCCATCCGCCGCCCAAATGGCGGCGTTGCCAGGGCTCAATCTGCGGGGGGCGGTACAGGTTGACTGGGTCACCTCGGCGGTAACCAACACCGTGCCGGGAGGCAGTGCCATCGCCGTCGGGCTGACCTGGACGATGTACCGCCGCTACCAGTTGGATCACGGAGCGATCGCCCGCTCGCTCGTGGTCACCGGGGTGTGGGACATCTTCGTCAAGGCATCGTTGCCGCTGGTGGCGGTGATCTGGCTCTCGACCCAACAGCCGATCGGACCGGGCCTCATCCAGGCCGCGGTCGGCGGTGCGGTCCTGTTCGTCATCGTCATCGGGCTGGCCTGGGCGCTGCTGGTCGGCCCCCGGCCGGCGTTGACCCTGGGCAGGCTGCTCGACCGTGTGCCGGTGGTCGGGACCGGCTGGGCCACCCGCCTCGGCGAGATGCGTCACGACACCATCTGGCTGATCCGCAACCGCTGGCGTGGTCTCACCTGGTGGACCGTGGCCGGTCACGCCAACCTCTTCGCTCTCCTGGTGCTGTGCCTGCGGGCAGTTGGCGTTGGTTCGGCCCAGATCAGCGTTGCCGCCACCCTGGCCGCCTTCGCCTTCGGTCGGCTGGTGACGGCGGTGCCGCTGACCCCCGGCGGCCTTGGAGTCATGGAGGTGAGCCTGAGCGGCGCTCTGGCCGCCGCCGGCACCATCGGGACAGCCCCCGACCCGGCCGCCATCGTTGCCGCCGTGCTGCTCTTTCGTCTCGCCACGTTTGCACTACCGATCCCCCTCGGTGCCGTGGCCTGGTTGATCTGGAACCGACGTGGGGCCCAGCCGAACCGGAGGCGAGGCGCAGACTCACCGCCAAACCAGAAGCGAGGCACAGACCCCACCGCTTCAATCGCCGTTGACTAGCGGGCCGGTTCGGCGAGGATGATCAAGCCGTCCTTCACCGCAGGATGGCCCTCGGCGTTCAGCACCTCAAAGGGCACCGTGCGCCGACCGCCACCAGTGTCGTTTGCAGGCCAGATGCGCACCGTCAACGTCGATGGCATCGCCACCATGGCCGCAAACCGACAGGCGATGCGGCGCACCAACTCCGGGCGTGCGCCGGCCCGCCGGTCGACGACGGCGGTGACTCCGTGGGCCAGGTTGGCGGTGCCGTGCAGGATGATGTCGGGCAGACCTGCGGCCAGGGCCACCGCCTTGTCGGTATGGATCGGGTTCCAGATGCGGGCACATTCGGTGTAGGTGTGGGCCGCTCCGGCTGCGATCGGCACCGGAACCTCCAGCGGATCGCCCCGACGTTCGCTGCCGTCAATGGGGGCCGGGGGTTCAGGATCGGGTTGATCGCCACCCTCAAGCGGCACCCCGAGGTAGATGCCGTTCTGGGTGGTGATGACCACCTGATTGCCGTCGGCATCGACGGTGCGCAGCCTGGTCGTCGCCATCGCCCCCGGTGAAATGTTCACGAGGCCGACCATCTCCAGCGAGGTGGTGAGCACGTCGCCGGGGCGTACCAGTCGGTGGATCTCAACATCGTGGGTGGCGTGGACCCCGGTGATGACCTCGGACCGGAGCGCCCCAAGCTCCTCCAGACGGCCTCGGGAAGAAACGATCACCGGCCACTCCGGACCAACGGGAAACAGGGGGTGTGCCACCACCCCGTCGGCCCTGGTGGTGTCGTGGTACTCGGGTCGATAGTCATCCAGTGACGCGGCGTAGGCCATGGTCCATCGCTCGTCGACGTGGTGTTGCATCGGCTCGACCGACATTCCGACCAGTGCGCTGGGGATAGCCATCGCATAATCATCGCATCGCCACCGATACTCGGCCAGCCCCTAGCCGGGCTCCGGTGCGGCGCCACGACGTTGGTGTTGCCGCCCCGGGGCGGTAGACCGCTCGGAGCCATGACCTCGTCGCTCCCCCTGTCCGAGTCGCCGTCGCCCGACTCGCCCCGTAGCACCATCTGGCGGCAGGCGACCTCCATCTCCCTGGCCGTCACCCCCTTCGGTGTCGCCTTCGGGGTGGCATCGGGCCAGGCCGGGCTGTCATGGGTGGAGGCCGTCGGATTTTCGACGTTGGTCTTCTCCGGTAGCGCCCAGTTCGCTGCCGTTGGGGTGTTGGGCGAGGGAGGCTCGGTTGCCACCGCAGTAATCTCGGGCCTGCTGCTCAACCTTCGTTCGCTGGCCTTCGGGGTGGTCATGGCCCCTGCCCTCAACGGGCCCCGATGGTGGCGGGCGCTGGCCGCGCAGCTGATGATCGACGAGTCGACGGCGGTGGCCACGGCCCAACGGGAGCGGCGCTGGCAACGTTACGGCTACCTTGCCGCAGGCCTCGGGGTGTTCGTTCTGTGGAACGCCTCGACCCTGCTCGGCGCCTCGTTGCTTGGTGGCTCCGACGATCTGATCGAGGCGACCGGCATCGATGCCACCATCCCAGCCGCCTTCCTGGCGTTGTTGTGGCCCCGGTTGCAGGACCCGGTGCAGCGTGTCATTGCCGGAGTCGGTGCCGTCATTGCCGTGGTGAGCGCTCCCCTGCTCCCCCCTGGCCTGCCCATCATCGCCGCCGGCCTGGCCGTGGCCATCGCCCGACCGTGGCGATCATCGGCCGGGACCGTCGACCCCAACGAGACCGTCGAGCCCAACCTCAACGTCGACCCCAAACCTGATCCCGGCCCCGCAGAGGCTGATCGATGAGGGGCCGAGGATGACCCCGGCCACCGCCACCCTGCTGCTGCTGGCCCTGGGCACCTACCTGCTCAAGGCGGCGGGGCCCCTGGTGCTGGGCGGCGAACGCAAACTGCCGCCACTACTGGAGCGGCTGACGTTGCTGATGCCCGCCGCCCTGCTGGCCGGCCTCGTTGCCACCTCAGCCCTGGTGGATGACCAACGCTGGTCGCTCGACGCCCGCCTGATCGGCCTGGCCGTCGCCGCCACCGCCCTGTGGCAGCGCCTGCCGTTCATCGTCGTGGTCATCCTGGCAGCCGCGGCCACCGCCGCAGCCCGGGCCATCAACTAGTCCGGGCCATCAACTGGGCCAAAGTGTCTACGCTCCAAGCAGATCCACCGGCGGGGTGACGTACCACGCCCCCGAGGTGGCAACAGAGAACTCGGTCAGACGGTCGCGCTCACCATCGCCACCACCGACGATGCGTTCCAGCATCAGTTGCAGGCGTGACCGGTCGGTGCTGAACCCAACAAACTGCAACCCGTGTTCCTGCACCCCACCGAACGGAACGACGTCGAACGGCGGAACACCTCCATCTCCTCACCCTC
>Ga0316190_10002049_pt1 | contig 14714 bp, 15 predicted proteins | sample Eddworburrow2_MG_FD_204929 | JGI IMG/M metagenome (GOLD analysis project Ga0316190, IMG submission 204929) | Coastal sediment microbial communities from Maine, United States - Eddy worm burrow 2 | ecosystem: Environmental > Aquatic > Marine > Coastal > Sediment | place: USA: Maine | collected... | reverse complement strand
CCCTGAGCGATGCAAGCGGCAAACAGGTGGAGGTAACAGCACGCCGGGTCGTGACCATGGCCGGCGTCTGGATCGACAAGGTGCTGCGCAAGTCAAAACCCGACATGCCGCGCAAGACATTCGGAACCAAGGGGGCACACATCGTGGTGCGTCTCCCGGAGAAGTACCGGCACCACGGCGTCTCAACCATCAACAGTCATGGCGAGCCATTCTACTGTATTCCATGGCACGACCTTCACTATATCGGCCCGACTGAAACGCCATATGACGGCGACCCCGATTGTGTGAACGTCGACGCGAACGATCTCGAATTCATGCTCAGTGAAACGGCGTCACTGTTCCCGGGTCTGAACATCACCAAAGCTGATGTGCTCAGCACCTGGGCAGGGGTTCGCCCGCTCACCTACAATGACAGTTTTCCGAAAGGCGATCGCGCCAGAACCTTTCATGATCTCGCAGCCGACGGCATGCCTGGTGTTTTCGCCATGACAGCCGGTCCGATCATGAGCCACCGTATTTCCGGCCGCGAGGTCGTCGACAGGCTCAGGACCGAGATCAATCCTTCCGGCTCACCGGCCACCTTGAGCTATGCACCCCACCTGCCACTGGTAAACACCAATACCAGCCCGCTGGCGGACACAGACACCCAGTATCATCTTGCCGACGTTCGCCAGGCGGTTCGCCACGAACAGGCAAGAACGCTGTTTGATATTGTCTACAGGCGCACGGGCCTGGGATGGCGTCACACCTTCGATGGCAATGAACTGGACGCCATCGCCGATATAATGGCTGCAGAACTTGGCTGGTCGCCGCAACGTCGCAGCGCGGAGATTTCTCAATTCCGGCAGGAAACCGAAAGCCTGTTCGGCGTACCCGGCCGCCAGCATGCCCACACAACCATCGCATCCAAACCATAGACCCCAGAGGAGGAGTAAACATGACTAATCCCAGCAACAAGGCGCTCATCAGTCGCCGTACCATCCTGAAAGCAAGCACCGCCGGTGCAACACTGGCGATGTTGCCAATATGGGCCGGCCAGGCGCAAGCGGCCTGTTCCACCCTGCGTGCCGGCATCACCGGGTTCAACACCATCAACACCATGGATCCCGGCAAGGCCACCCTGATCCCCGAATATTATGTGCTTTGGGGCGTGTTCAATTCACTGCTCAAGTTTGACGAGCAGATGAAAATCGTACCCGATCTTGCCGAAAGCTACGAAACCCTCAGCCCAACGATTGTGAAGTTCGTGCTGCGCAAGGGTGTGAAGTTCCACGACGGCGTCGACATGACCGCCGAGGACGTCAAGTTCACGCTTGAACGCTTGCAGAGCGAGGCATACGGCTCGCCGCACAAGTCGAAGTTCGACGCCATTTCCGAGATTCGCATCATCGACAGCCACACTGTCGAGATCGAGACATCCAAGCCGTTCGCACCTCTGCTGAGCTACCTGACCAACACCCGTACCGGCAGCCAGATCGTGCCCAGGCACCTGCTTGAGAACGGCACCCCGGAAAGCTTCGCCACTGCGCCGATCGGGACCGGACCGTTCAAAGTCACCGGATACGAACCGGGTGCCTCGATCTCCCTGGCTGCTCACGAAGACTACTTCATCGATGGCCTGCCGGTCGTGAAGACGGTGACCATGCCGCTGATTGCCGAGGAATCGGCGGGTGTGACCGCCCTGCTCGGCGGCAGCATCGATGTGACCAGCACGGCACCGTTCGCCGACATTCCAAACCTCGAGGCGGACCCCAACGTGCAGGTGCTGAAATCTCCCGGCACCAATATCCGCTTTATCAGCATGAACAATGCGGTAGCGCCGTTCGACGATGTGCACTTCCGCCGGGCAGTCTCGATGGCGTTCGACCGGCAGGCCATGGTCGATGTCGTGATCTTTGGCGAAGGTCGTACGGCAACCGGCGTGGTGCCGAGTTCAATTGCATGGGCCAGCCTGGAGGAAACGCCGGATATCATGACTTTCAATCCGGAAAAGGCAAAGGCCGAGCTTGCCTTGTCCAAGTATGGTGCGGGAACTGAAGCAACCATCCTCACCTGGGGATCTAGCTGGTGGAAACGCTTCGCCGAGGTCTTTGCGCTTCAGGTGAACCAGACGCTCGGGGTCAACTTCAAGGTTGAAGTGTCTGAATCGGGCGCCGTCTACCAGCGCAAGAAGACAGGCGACTTCCAGGCAACGATCTGGGGCTGGCTCGGCCTTATCGACCCGGATGAGTATGCCTTCGAGGTTCTTCACTCAACTGGATGGCGCAACTTCGAGAAGTATTCGAACCCGGAGGTCGACAGGCTTCTGGAAGCGGCAAGAGGTGAACTTGATCAGGAAAAGCGCGGACAAGTATACCGGCAGGCACTGACGCTGGCCAACGAAGATTGCCCGATCCTGCCCTGTTTCGAGAGCAATGTGCACAATCTGCTTGCACCAAAGGTCAAGGGCTTCACGCAGTTGCCCTATTCAGCCTACGGCTCCCAGCTGGCCGAGGTCAGCGAGTGCTGAGGGCGATTGCCTCACAGCACCACAACTGGCAGGAAGCAGGACCAGGCTTGTACAAAACGTTGATCCAGCATGACGATTAGCCTGAACTACTTCCTGTCCCGCCTCCTCGGCGCATGCATGACGATGATTATCGGCACTTTTGTCGTCTTCATCGTCATGAAGGCGGCACCTGGTGATCCGGCTCTCGTTGTACTGGGCGATTTCGCCACCCCGGAAGCGGTGGCGAGATTCAACAGCGAATATGGCCTGGATCAGCCGGTGCTCGGTCAATATCTGGACTGGCTGAAAGGTATTGCGCAGCTTGACTTCGGCACGTCGCTGTCGATCGCCAGCCGGCAGGACATCTCCAGGCTGATCCTGTTCCGGCTGCCCAACACCTTCACCATCGGCATTTACGCCATTGCAATCGCAATCCTCGTCTCCCTGACACTGGGCACGCTGGCCGCGATCTATCGCGGCAGCAGTATTGACGCAGCCGCGACCTCGGTCTCGGTGCTGGGCGTCTCGATGCCCGATTTCTGGCTGGCCTATATGCTGATCCTCGGTCTGTCGATCGGCCTCGGCTGGTTTCCGTCCTACGGGTTCATCCCGGTTTCGACATCGTTTCTCGGTGCCATGCACTCCGGCTTCCTGCCGGCACTGGCCATCGCCGCCCCCATGGCCGCGGTGTTCTCGCGAACGCTGCGCACGTCACTGGTGGAAAATCTCAACCGCGACCACGTGCTGGTGGCGAAGTCTTTCGGCCACCCGGCATCGTTCATCTTCCTGCATCACGTCCTGCGCAATTCCATTATCCCCTATATCGTCGTGATCGGCCTGCAGATCAGATATCTTCTCGGCGGGGTCGTGATCATAGAACGGGTCTTCGGCATCAACGGCATCGGTTCGTTGATGGTCGAAGCCGCCTTCGCGCGGGACTATTTCGTGGTTCAGGCCTGCGCAGTGGTGTTTCTGGCGATCGTCCTGTCGGTGAATTTCATCGTCGATCTCGTCTGCGCACTGCTCGACCCCAAAAGATCAAGGTAACGCCCATGAAACTCGCAGCGATACTGAAGAACCGGACTGCGTTTGCGGGCGCATCGATCACGCTGGTATTTCTTGTCGCCATCCTGATCGGTCCGGTGCTTTCGCCCTGGGCCAGCGGTGGCTTCGACTTCCAGAACGTTCTGAAGCCGCCATCATGGAGCCACTCGTTCGGCACCGACAGCCTCGGACGTGACGTGGCCACCAGGGTCCTGGAAGGGGCCAGGGTTTCGCTGGCCATCAGCGTGTCCGGGGTAAGCCTGGCAATGGTCCTCGGCATAACCACGGGGCTCTTCGCAGGCTACTGGGGCGGCTGGTTCGACCTTTTCATCATGCGCCTGGTGGACTTGCTGTTCTCCTTTCCGGCCTTCGTGCTGGCATTGTTCCTGATGGTCGTGCTCGGTTTCGGCGTGGTCAATGTGGCTCTCGCCATTATGCTGGTCTACTATCCGATATTTGCCCGCATTACGCGAAACACCACCGAAATCGTTCGCAACGACGCCTATGTGCAGGCCGCCCGCGTCATGGGGCAGAGCACGACGCGTATCCTGTTCCGGGAGATCCTGCCCAACATATCCGCCCCGATTCTGGTTCAGGCCAGCGTAGCGGTCGCATTCGGTATCGTCATCGAGTCCGGACTGTCGTTCATAGGGCTGGGCGTCCAGCCGCCCACTCCCTCGCTGGGTGTGATCATGGCTGATGGCCAGGAATATTTCCGCCGCGCGCCGTGGGTGCTCACCTTGACCGGTGTGACGGTAACGGTTGCATTGCTGGGGCTGAACCTGCTGGGAGACGGCCTGCGCGACCTGTCCGACCCGCGTCTTCGCGAAAGAGTGTCATGACCGCACCGCTGCTCGATGTGAAAAATCTCAACGTGACGTTCGTTCTCGGCGGACAGCGCCTGGAGATCTGCCAGGACATATCGTTCACCCTTGACCGCGGCCAGGTTCTCGGTGTGATCGGTGAATCGGGGTCCGGCAAGACCGTTGCCACCAAGGCGATCCTCGGCCTGCTCCCGGACAATGCCGTGGTGGAAGCCGACGCCATCATGTTCAATGGCCGCGATATCAGCCGGTTGCCACCTGATGAGTTTGACCGCTTGCGCGGAAGCGAACTGGCAATGATCTTCCAGGACCCGGTCGGCTCCTTCAACCCGGTGAAGACCATAGGCTGGCATTTTCGCAATGTGGTTTCCCGTCGGCGGGGCGACCCGCTGTCGGCCGAACAGGGCCATGTCGAGGCAATGGCGACATTGCACCAGGTCGATATTGCAGACCCGGACGCGGTGTTGCGCAAGTTTCCTCACCAGCTCAGCGGTGGCATGCTGCAGCGATGCCTGATTGCGCTGGTGCTGTTCTGCCAGCCATCGCTGATCGTCGCCGACGAGCCGACCACGAATCTCGACAACCTGGTCGAGCGTCAAACCATCAAGTTGCTGGAAAGGTTGCGCAGCGAAATCGATGCCAGCTTCATCTTCATCACCCACGACATGACGATTGCTGAACAGGTAAGCGACCAGGTACTGGTCATGTATGCGGGCCAGATCGTGGAGTATGGCGACACCACCGGGCTGATGCGCAATCCGCATCATCCCTATACCCGGGGCCTGGTGAACACCGCCCGGGAACTGGAGGGCGATGTGACAGTGCTGACCGAGATCGCCGGAGAAGGCGCCACCGGCTTCTGGCCCGCCGACCAGTGCCGGTTCGCGCCGCGATGTCCGCTTCACGGCAGTGAATGCGATATGGCAGTGCCGTTGCTTGATGCACCCGACGGCAGCGCCGTGCGCTGCGTGAAAGCCGGGTTGACGGGAGCCACGACATGACGGCGATCCTGCAATTTTCGGATGTGGTGGTGAGTTTCTCCGCCAGGTCGGGGCTGATGGCAAGACTTGCGGGTGCGAGCAACATGTTCAATGCCGTGGACCATGTCGATCTGGATATACGCAAGGGCGAGATTGTCGGCATTGTCGGCGAGTCCGGCAGCGGCAAGACCACGATTTGCAAGGCGGCACTGGGTCTTGTTGACCTCGCCGGCGGCACCATCAGCGTCGACGGCAAACCAGCCTCGCTGGCCAAGGGCGAATTGCAGATGGTGTTCCAGGACCCGCTGTCGTCTCTCAATCCGCGCCAGACCGTCAACCAGGCCCTGGCGACACCGCTCAGGCTGCATGGCCGGACCAGTTCGGGTGACCTTGCAGCCACGGTTGAACGGTTGTTGCGAGATGTCGGCCTGGGACCACAGTTCGGCAACCGCTATCCGCATGAACTGTCGGGTGGTCAGTTGCAGCGGGCCGCTATTGCCCGGGCCCTGGCGACGAACCCGCGCGTGCTGTTTGCCGATGAAGCAGTGTCGAAGCTCGATGTTTCCGTGCGCGCCCAGATCCTCAACCTGCTGAAACGCCTTCGCGATACCTACGACCTGACGATTGTTTTCGTGACCCACGATCTGCACGTGGCCCGGTTTCTGTGTGACCGGATCGCGATCATGTATTTCGGCAAGCTGGTTGAACTCGGCGCGACACGCGATGTCTACTCCAACCCGCGCCATCCCTACTCGCAGGAACTGCTCGGCACGCTGAAGCAGGACAGTGAAACGGTTCTCAGCACGCGCGATACCTATGATCCCGCGCGCGACGACCGGGCGGCGTGTCGCTATCTGAACCGCTGCCCGCATGTCATGGACCAATGCAGGCAGCGCCACCCCGGCTTCTTTCAAACCGGGCCCGGTCACGTCACTGCCTGCTATCTCTGTGATGAGCAGCAACCCGGACAAGGAACATGACAGTGCCAGCCACAACACGAACCGCATTGGTCACCGGAGGAGGTGCCGGCATCGGGGCAGCCATAGCTGCTGCACTGATGGCAGACGGCGTACACTGCACCATCACCGGGCGGTCGGCGCAACGCCCCGCCGATCTGGACGACACGATCGGCTACGTGACACTGGACTATCTCGATGCCGCGTCGCTGGACCGGGCAGTCGGCATCATCACCGATGAACTGCGCCCGGACATTCTCATCAACAATGCCGGCATCAATCGCAAGGAGTCGTTCATCGACGCCGACCCGCACAATCTGCAGGACGTCTGGACGGTGAATCTCGCAGGTCCCTACCGTCTCACCCAGGCTTGTCTGCCACACATGATTGCCCGCCAGTGGGGCCGCATCGTCAATATTTCCTCGATCTGGAGCATCACCGGCAATCCCACCAACACGGCATATTGCGCTTCCAAGTTTGCCGTCGATGGTTTTACGGTCGCGCTTGCTGCCGAGGTTGCCCGCAAGGGCGTACTCGTCAATGCCATTGCGCCGGGATACATCCTCACCGAGATTCTCCAGGAGCGCTATTCGGCCGAGAGACTGAAGCAGGTCAGCGCCCACATTCCGATTGGCCGGCCGGGCCGTCCCGAGGAAATCGGCGCTTTTGCTGCCTGGCTTGCCAGCGACGCCAACAGTTACATCACGGGTCAGAACATCCTGATCGACGGTGGCCTGACCCGTACCACCCATCCCTTCACCCCGATTGACTGACCAGGTAGTTTCAGGACCCCCGCCATGACCGACAGACCCGTTTCCGGCAGCAAGGATCCATTGCTGCAGCCACTGAAGATCAAGTCAGTAACCTTCCGCAACAGGATCATGAGCACAAGCCATGCCTGCGGGCTTCAGAAGGACGAGCTTCCCCAGGATGCCTATCAGGCCTATCACGAGGAAAAGGCGCGCGGCGGCATTGCGCTGTCGATGTTCGGCGGGTCATCGAACGTGGCAATCGACAGCCCGAACATCTTCAACCAGCTGAACGTCGGCACCGATGCCATCATCCCCCATCTGCAGCGTTTTTCACAACGCATGCACGGCCAGGGTGCAGCGCTGATGTGCCAGATCACCCACCTTGGCCGCAGGGGCGAGCCCTATGCCTCGAACTGGCTCCCCACAATTGCGCCGTCGGTTGTGCGCGAATCGCTGCATCGCTCCATCCCGCGCGAGATGGACCGTCATGACATCGACCGCGTGGTGCAAAGCTATGCCACCGCAGCGCTGCGCTGCAAGCAGGGCGGGATAGACGGCATCGAGACCCTGGCCGGTGGACATCTGATCGGCCAGTTTCTGTCGCCGAAGACCAATCTGCGAACCGACGAGTTCGGCGGTAGCCTGGAGAACAGGCTGCGTTTCGCCATCATGGTGCACCAGGCCATTCGCAAGGCCGTCGGCGATGATTTCCTGGTCGGCATCCGCTGGGTGGTGGATGGCGGGCCGGACAACAGCCTGAGCGCCGACGAAAGCGTACAGGCAGCCAGCATGCTTCAGCGCGAGGGCTCGATTGATTTCTTCAACGCAATCTACGGTTCGATGGATACGCTGCGGGCCCTGGCGATGGAAAACATGCCGGGCATCGGTACCCCGATTGCGCCATGGGTAGAAGCCGTGGGCCGGTTCCGCAGGCAGGTCGAGGTGCCGGTATTCCATGCCGCGCGCATTTCAGACCTGGCCTCTGCACGCCATGCGGTGGCAGAAGGTCATATGGACATGGTCGGCATGACCCGGGCACAGATTGCCGAGCCGCACCTGGTGCGCAAGCTGATGGCTGGAGAGGTGGACAGGGTGAGGCCGTGTGTCGGCGCCCAGCACTGCCAGTCGCAACACCGGCCAAAATGCCTGCACAATGCTGTCACCGGTCGCGAGCTTACCCTCAGCCATGACATCGCAAGGGCTGAAAAGCCACGCCGGGCCATGGTTGTCGGTGCCGGACCGGCAGGGCTGGAGGCAGCCCGCGTCCTGGCTGAACGTGGCCACCAGGTCTGCGTTCATGAAGCCGCGGCCCGCGCGGGTGGACAGGTCCTCCTGGCCGTTGAATGCCAATGGCGCCACGATCTCATCGGCATCATTGACTGGCGCCTGGCAGAACTGAAGCGACTTGGTGTCGAGATCACCTACAACAGCTATGTGAATGCCGGGTTCATTGCCGGGGAGAAACCCGACCTGGTAGTGCTTGCAACCGGCGGCATTCCCCAGACCGACTTCGGTGAAGGCGCCGAGCATGTCCACGCCACGTGGGACGTCATCTCACGCCAGACGCCGCTTGCCCCGAATGTGCTGATCTGGGACGGCACGGGCCGTCATCCTGCCCCGATGGTTGCGCAGGCAGCCCATGCAGCAGGCGCGGAGATCACCTTCGCCAGCATCGACGGCGGCCTGGCACAGGACCTGACCTATGCTGAAACCACGCGCTGGAAAATGGAGTTCGCAAGAACGCCCATGCAGGCCATGCACGATTACCGCCTGGTCTCGGTGAACAGGATCAACAATCGGCTCGAGGCCACCCTGCTCAATCTTCTGACCACCGACCTGAAGACGATTACCGCGGACCAGGTGATCGTGGATATGGGAACCGTCCCGGACAACGACCTGTTCGACAGCGTGCGCGCCCATTCTGCCAATGACGGCATGACCGACCCGGACCGGCTGGTCGCAAACCAGAGACAGCCCCTGACCGGCAGCGGATTTGAGTTGCATCGCGTCGGAGATGCACAGGCAAGCCGCAACATCCATGCCGCCATCTACGACGCCTACAGGCTGTGCCACATTGCGTGAGTGCTGTTGATCAAACCGGGCCTGGCTGTCAGCCCCTGATCCATGCCCTTGCGTCATCAAGTTCGGTCATTGAGAAAACCATGATCTCTGTGGGCATCAGCGCGCCAAACAGCTTGACGCTATGACGCAGCCAATCGTGGTCGGTGACCAGCGCGAGTTTTGAAAACGTGGTGATGTGGGCAAGGCCAAACCGGGCGTCATCCCACATGGCACCGGCGGAATAGCTGTCAAAATAGGGTCCTGCGACAAACAGCAGTTTCAGCTTGTCGTGCTGCTTCAATTTCGTCTCTACCAGTGGTTCAAGGGTTTCACGGTAGTCAGTCGCGCCAATCAGGCCACGGGCATCTATGCCGATCACGTCAGACGGCAGATCCTCCAGGATTATGAAGCTGCCGGGGTGATCCTCCTTCATGGCAGCCCAGTTTACCGCATCATCGAAAGCCTCTTCCGGAAAGCGCCGAACCCGTGCGCCCGTGAACTGGTCAACGAACACGCGCACGAGGGCAAGAAAGCTGCTGTCACTGACAATCGCAACTTTCGGCACGACCTTGTGGTGATCCTTGACCAGCCGGAAATGTGCGCCCATCGCCTCGAAGTCTTTCCAGCGGGGGAGTTCGCTGACCCGGAAAACAAGGCTGGGGATGGCATCATGCTCATTGATGTAATCATCAATAGTGCTGGCGACTGTGCTGATGTCCTTGGCTGTGATTGACCCCTTGGGGGTCAGAATGAAGACGTTCTCGGCACGCCTGGTTTCAATGTCGATCATCGGGTTGCACTCCGGGGGTTGGACGGGATTCTGTCCGGCTATCTTACAGGACAACACGGCAATAGTACGGGCAGCAGTTGTGGGACCTGTCTAGCAGGCCGTGGGTGGCGGACTGGCAGGCTTCATATGAAATGGTGCTTTAGGGGTCTGTTGGCAGGCATAAATAGCGAAGGCCGCCAGGGAGGGGTAACCCGGCGGCCTTCTTCAAGGTCGTTTGCAAGGGGGGGGCAAGACCTTGTGTGATTTCAGAAAACAGCATGTTTTGCCCACAGTCCCGGTTAAATCCAGTCAATCATTCGACGCGGCATTTAGAGTTGTGATTATGAAGGTTTCTTCGGGAGCATCTGTTTTGCTTTGGTGTGCGCTGGTGCAGGTGCTGTCCTGCAGTGTGATGAAACTCACATCCAGCGGCTTCAGATTTCGCAACAGTGGTCACAGCAAGACGGCAGACAATGATAGCCCACGAGGAACCTGAGCCATGAACACGCAGCGCCATACCAGCTTCACCAAAGCCATCTTCGGTTCAACACAGCGTCTGTTCCGCGCCAACAAGAATCACGGCCTGCTGGCCAACAGCTTCATCAATGCCCGCACCATGAGAGACATTGGCATCAATCCGGTCGGCAGGTTCTGAACGTAAACCTCCACGATCGGCTTTCCGTCTTCGCCGTGCCTGATAATGATTGCCTTTCTCGCGTCCGTGAACTTCGATGCCTTCATCACTTTCCGCTCCTTTCCCAACCAAGGTAACCGACCCGGAAAACTCCAACCCGATTTTGGGGGTATTTGGCAGAAGCACATCAACAAAGTTGACCGAAATCAAAGCTATGAACTTTCGATAGAGTATGGTGACCCCTACTATCTGGGAGAGGGCACAACCGACTTTTGGAAGGAGTTCAAGTGAGACAGATATTCAAACCGATTTTGGCAATGACTGCATTGGCAGTAAGTGGATTGGCCTTGATGGCACCAATCACCCCTGCCTCTGCTCTGGTAGCGCCCAACCTGCCTTCGTATTCAGAAATACAGGGTGATGTTGCTGAATTGCCTGTTGAAAACGTTGCCAAAAAGAGAAGAAGCAGTAACAGGCACAGACGTGGCAGCAATCGACATCGTTACAGTCGGCACCGTCATGGCAACAGGTACAAGCATCGTCGTCGTGGCCATCGTCATTACTACCGTGGCTATTGGTATGCTTCTCCATGGTGGATGCTTGGCACTGGGTTGGCAATCGGTGCCGGTGCAGCTGCATCAGGTGGCCGTTGTGGCTATGTAAGCCGTCAGTGCACTGCCCGTTACGGCTACGGCAATAGCAACTACTGGGGATGCATGAGGTACGACAACTGCAATTGAACGAACTACTCAACCTTGGGTCGAGTTCAATTCAGCATCCAGAGCCTGAATGTGCATAACAATCATTCTGAAGGGCATCACACAACAAGTGTGGTGCCCTTTCGTATTTTAATCGGAGGACTTGCCATTCATGGTGGTTACCCGAGAACCGATCCCGGCTTTACTTCATCATCCAAATCTCGAGCAGTTTGTTTCGGCTGGAGCCATGATGGCAAAGGCTGTTGGTCTTCTTGCCATGCCTTAGCTGCTTTCTGTTCAATACCGACAAGAATGCTCTTTAGCTGTATGAGGCATTTGGACAGGTCTTGCAGATCATGAGAGCCGATCTTGCCCCCCAAAGCCAGATACCCTTCCAGGTAATCCAACTCCTCAGAAATCGTCTGGGTGGCCATTTCATGGCCTTGCAGGTAACTGAGACGTGACATGATGCACCTCCAATCCATCATACCATGTCTCCACGTAATCACAAAGTCGTCGGTTAGCAGAATACATCTCAACTCGTCGTCAAGCCGGTCTCACCAGCCCAACATTCAGACGACATCTCTCAACCCTGTCATTGATGTATTCCAGAGCCATGGGATGGGGATGGATCGATACTAACCCAGCCAGGTCCTTTGACAAGAGAGCCGTGCCAGAAGCCAGACTGTCCGGCGTCAGCGCCTATGTCACCAAAATTGTGTTGTGATTCAAGGAGTGTTTTAGTCTCGTTGGCAAAGCCATGTTGGCACGGGACATGGAGGTAACGTCGAGTTGCGGGAACTGGTTCGCGATCCGACCCTTGCCTACTGCAGGCAATTTTTCCGTTTTGCGCTACTTGAGCACCGATCCACGAGCACGCCTGAAGATTTTGTCATTCAGTGCGAGTCCTTCTGGAAACAGGTTCTGCTAACGCGTGGTGAGCATGGACTAAACAGAAACTGATTCACGATACACCCGAAACCCATAACGCACATCAGTAACTCTGTGAGTGGTTTACGCTACTCGCCCAGTCTTGTGCCAGGACAGCGCATCTTCTAGTCGATCATCTCCCCAAAACAATTCACCATCCACCACAAAACTGGGCGCACCGAAGATGCCTCGGTTACGGGCTTCCTGCGTTGCATCTCGATATGCCTCAGCGATGCCGTCGGACCCTGCCTCTGCGATAACGGTGTTAAGATTGTGGCCCAATTTGCCGAGGGTTGTTTCCAGATTATCCGCTCCGCCTGCAGCCTTTCCGTGTTCAAACCACTGACGATAGGTTTCTGTCACATACTCACGACACCAACCTTGTTCGCGAGCTAGAACAGCAATTCGGTTTGCCAGGTCAAATTCCTGAATAGGGTATGGTGCCGGCAAAGTGGGATGTAGTCCATACATCACCGATCGCCGCTCGATGTCGCGCCACATGTAGGTGGCTTTGACGGGCTTCTTCGCGAACGGGACGTTGTCCATTTCGATCATGATCTCGCGCACGTTGAAGGGTCTCCAGTCAAATGAAATTCCTTCAGCGGCCTCGATTTTTGGTAAACGGGCGACTGTAAGATAGCCGTATGTACTGCCAACCGAAAACCAGAACTCGGGCTTCTTCATGGGCCTATCCTTGTGCGCATTTTGTGGGAAGCGAACTGTAGCACTTATGCCTGTGCTTTCCGGAATTGCCAGAACATGTTTCAGTTGCCCACTTCGGGGCCTGCAGGGGTAGTTGGCCAGCTATCTGCGCTTGATAGTGCCGCCAGCCTCGGAAACTCGCGTCTGCACGCGTTGTATCGCAAGGAACCAGAATCGCAGGTGGCAGGGTACCTGCCGGACAGACTCGATCTGAAACAGCACGTACAGCTGATGTGTTTTTCAGATGGCGGAGCAAGCGGATGGCAGTGGCCTGAAAGGTCACTGCCATTGATTTTGACCGGTCGATCAATGCTTATGGACATTCTGCGTCACGGACATATCGAGCCTTGACATAGCCCCTTGTTGTCCGGTCACCATTGTAGTGTGTGACCGGGCACCAGCGACTAGCCCAAGGCAGAGATACCGGACCGCATTCGCCATCCAAACTGATAACACCATGGCGACCCGGCTCTAGTTCATCCACGATTTCTGAATTGGCCGATGCACTGGCACGGATGTTTAGAACATCCCAGCTCTCCACATTCACAACGCGCAAGCACCCCGGACCAGATGTGGCACTGGCGGTGTTTGCAACAGTGACCACGGCAGCGAAGAAAGACGCAAAATGAATAACCTTGGTCCTGAACGATCCCATGTTGTCTCCTTCATCATCATGTTCCACCGTTTCAATGTTCCACAGAGCCGCAAGCATCTGCAAGACCTTCAACGATGCCAAACTCATCAGAATATCTAGCAAGCTATAGTCGGGCAGACTGGGGTTATGCCAAGCTCAAGGAACGCCGAAAGCCCGGTTAGGCTCAATGTATCGGCTACACCCAAAACCCGCTGTACGGTCACACCGCGGATTGGGAATGAGCATTTAACACTGACCTACACCCTCGCCAGCCTCAAAATTGCACGTCAGCAAGAATGGTTTCGGACGGAGCCTACTTCTCAGGTGGTCGGGGTACCGGGCAGGCAGCTTTGATCTGAAGTCATGCTGTGGGCGGCATCTGATTGCCTGAAACTTGACACGGGTCAAGGGCCTGAGCCTCAATGCTGCTAGATTACCTGACAATGGAGCCAATTGCCGGGATATTGGTCGATATGCTGCTCCACGCAAACAGGCTGTCCGCAAGCGGTTGGCCGCAGAGTAGGTGTTCTGGATATGATTGCTACAATATTGATCGCAGTGGATGGATCGCCGCATTCCATGAAGGCAGTAGAGGTCGGTTCTCAGATTGCAGCAGCTCTCAAGGCAAAACTTGTCCTGCTGAATGTGGCCAAGCCCGACAAGGCCATTGAAGCGATGAGGCAGTTTGCAAAAACCGAGCATGCCACCGACCGTGATGTTGACATCATTGACATCCTCAAGCGCGGCGCACGGCAGATGCTGGAAGGTGAAGCGGTGAAGGCCCGATCAGCTGGTGTTGGCAACGTTGTCAGTGAAGTGGAGGAAGGCCCGATTGCCCGGACTATCGTGGCAAGAGCCAAACACCACAAAGTGGATATGATTGTCGTGGGCTCCAGAGGTCTGGGAGATATCGAAGGCTTGCTGCGAGGTGGCGTATCGCATCGCGTTGAAACATTGGCAAAATGCCCTGTGCTGGTCGTAAAGTAACCGGGCATATGACAAATGAGCTTTAGGGTCAGGACCCTGGCTTGCCGACCAGCTATCAAATCGATGCCATACGAAGCGAGACATTGGCATCTATCCCATAGAGCGGCTCTGATGAGCCTCACGAACTCCCTGCAAACCATCTCCCCGGGTCACACAAGCCCGGGGTATTGTTTGGGTACAGCACGGTCAGCTCAAGAAAGCCCTGCGAGGCTGTGATGTACCGGCGATACTGAAAACACCGTGTACGATCTCAGA
>Ga0316190_10002048_pt1 | contig 14715 bp, 16 predicted proteins | sample Eddworburrow2_MG_FD_204929 | JGI IMG/M metagenome (GOLD analysis project Ga0316190, IMG submission 204929) | Coastal sediment microbial communities from Maine, United States - Eddy worm burrow 2 | ecosystem: Environmental > Aquatic > Marine > Coastal > Sediment | place: USA: Maine | collected... | reverse complement strand
CACCACGGCCCTGTGGTTGCGCGTCGTGCTCTTGGCTGTCGTGTTTGGACTGGTTGGGGTGAGTTTGAGCCTCATTGTGTTGCGTCTTGATTTGTCTCGTGGTCGCGCATATACCCTGGCGCCATCAACACAATCGGTGCTTCGCAATCTCGAGAAAGAAGCAACGGTTACTTTTTTTGTCTCAGCACAACCGCCATCACAGATCTTGCCTGCAGCTCGTGAAGTTACCGATCTACTAGATGAGTATCGACGGGGCGCGGGTGAAAATGTGAAAGTGCGCATACATCGTATTCCAAAAGACTCACCGCAAGACGAACAGGCAGCGGCAGAATATGGCATTGCACCGCGCCAACTCTCGCAACGAGAGCGCGATACCTTTGCTGTTACCAATGTGTTTTTCGGCATTGGTGTTGAATCAAACGGACAAAAACAATCAATAGGTGACGCCACAAACTTGTCTAACCTTGAGTACGCAATCACCTCAACGCTCTACAAGATGCAAGCAAAAGAGCTTCCACGTGTTGGGTATATGGGAGGAGATGGCGTAGGGTTGGACGCAATTATTGGTTTGCGCTCTTTACTAGAATCACAGTTCAAGGTTGATGAGATATCGACTCCTGAAGCAAGTATTAGCGCTATGATGATTATGGATGACGGCGTGCAGGTTTTTGATGAAGAGGGTGTTGATCAGCTGCGCCAATACGTCAGCGGGGGCGGAAATATTTTAGCTTTTGTAAATGGCGTGAGCTTTGATCAAAATCTTGAGCCACAAGACGCGACTCATGGATTGTTTGGTATTCTTCGCGAATGGGGTATAGATCTACAGAAAAATCTGATACTTTCTGATCAAGCAGAGTATGCAAATCTTGGTGGTGGTGGCGGTGAATATCAGGTGCTGGCGCCATATCCATTTTGGGTACAATCCAATATTCTCAATCGTGAGACGCCCTACTTCAATAATGTCGCAGTGTTGACGTATCCATGGGTTTCATCATTGGAGATTGATGAGAATAAGGCTATGGACGTGGTGCGCACATCGGATCTTTCATGGCAGCAAACAAAAGACTTTACGATTGATCCACAGCTCGTTTCTCCACCGCAGCAATCAGAACTACAGTCGTTTGTGGTGGGAGCCGTTACAAAGCCACAAGGGGATAGCGGTAAGGTCTTTGTGATTCCTAGTACGCATTTTGCTTTGGATCAATTCAATTCGCAGCGCCTAGATAATCTTGAATTGTCACTCAACGTGATGACCGAGTTTGCCTCAGGCGGCGCGCTATCGGGCATTCGTGCGCGCGCCATTAACATCTATCCACTTCCTGCACTGAACGCTGATGAGAAAGACGCCTTTAAGTATGTGATGATTTTGCTGCTCCCAGGACTTTGGGGTATGCTTGGCGCGTGGCGCCTCTATCGCCGAAAGTAAACAGCTTGCTGGGGTTAGTGGCCTTTTTGAAAATACATGCAAAGAGTGGCATGTTACAATAATCTCACATAAGTTTTTTGAAACTCACAAATTTATTATGACAACTGTTCGTACACGTCTTGCCCCCAGCCCCACAGGAGACGATATACATATTGGGAACTTGCATACCGCACTCATCAACTACACGGTTGCTCTAAAGCACAAAGGTCAGTTTATCGTGCGGCTGGAGGACACCGACCAAGCACGAGAAGTGAAGGGGAGCGGCGAGCGTATCTTGCAGTCGCTTATAGATTATGGTTTAGAGTATGCTGAGGGTCCAGATCGAGATGGAAAGTATGGCCCATATAAGCAAAGTGAGCGCTTGGAAATCTATCAACGTTATGTAAAAGAACTCATTGAAAGTGGCGCCGCATACTACTGTGTTTGTAGTAAAGAACGACTAACCGATTTGCGTCAAAAACAGCAAAAACAAAAACAAGTACCGTGTTACGACAAACATTGTGTCGATCGGCAAGACGCGGTGAAAAAGCAGATCGAAACGGGTCAGCAGCATGTGGTGCGACTGAATGTCACGCCGGGTCAGGAAATATCGTTTGAAGATACGCTTCGCGGCACGATAACATTTAATAGTAGCGACGTCGATGATCAGGTGCTACTGAAGTCCGATGGCTTTCCCACCTATCACTTGGCGGTTGTCATAGACGATCACTTTATGCAGATAACGCATGTTATTCGTGGTGAAGATTGGATCCCCTCGACTCCCAAACACGTCTTGTTGTATCGTGCATTTGGTTGGGAACTGCCAATATTTGCCCATACACCACTTCTTCGTAATCCCGACAAATCCAAGCTCAGTAAGCGCAAAAATCCGGTATGGGCGGGCTGGTATTTGAGTGAGGGATATCTTCCTCAAGCGCTCATTAATTATCTGAGCCTCATGGGCTGGACTCATCCAAAGCAGCAAGAAATATTTGACATGGAAGAGTTTGCAAAAGTGTTTGATCTGTCGCATATGCAGCCTGGGTCACCAATATTTGATATTGTCAAACTGTCGTGGATGAATGGGGAATACATTCGTAGCTTTGAGCTTGGAGGTTTGAGCCATGAGCTTGGAGGGTACTTGCAGGAATATAAGGGTGAGCAGTGGGACAAAATAAAAAAGCATAAGAAAGTATTTGAAGCATCACTACCTTTGGTGCAAGAACGCATGAAAATACTGTCTGAGTATTGGGGGCTGTGTGCATTTTTCTATGAAGCTCCAACAAAATATGAAATAAATATCGAAGATAAAAAAGCTCTTCTAAAAAAGATTTCTAGCGCACTTGAATCGGCGCGGAGTTGGGAAGTTGATGCGATTGGCGAGATATTGCAAGGCGTGGCTATTGCGCAAGGCGTAAAAAATAGAGACCTCTTTCAAGTAGTGCGCGTGGCCATTACCGGGCGTAAAATATCCCCACCCCTCAACGAAAGTATGCAGATTTTGGGTAAAAAAGAATGTCTGGCAAGACTGTCAAAGTAGGCTAGAGGTATGGTGTTTTTTACACATATTCTTCTCCTGCATTCGTGAAGAAAAACACATACTCATCGCAAAGATGTGTATAAAAAAAGTTAGGCTGAATTCTAAATAATTCTTCGGTAGCCGATTGGGTTTTCAAAATATTTCTGTTCACACCCTTTGAGCTTCGCATAATCTGGTGGGATTGATCCGCGATATATTGGTACGATATCAACTGGTTTTTTGGTAATTGCTGAGGCGTGAATCATCTCATCATTCTCTACAACAAAACCAATGTGTGAAGGCATCCATCCACCACGATTGTAGAGTGAAAAAATTACCAGATCTCCTGGTTGTTTATCTTCTTCGGTGGGTTTGTTCGGCAGGTAATCAAACATTTCGCGCGCATGACGAATCGGGCGACTCATCCCATCAGCGTCAACATACTCAGGTAATATAATTCCGGCCTGTTGCAAGACATACACTACAAACCCACTACAATCAAATCCCTCTTGTGGATCCATACCTTCTGTAGCGCTTGTGTAGCTGTGCGTCGGACTTCCAATATATTGTCTGGCAATTTGAACGATGGTGTCACCAGTCACTTCGGGCGTAGGGATCATAAGACGTTCGTTATGTGCGTTTAGCACCTCCTTTTTCCCATGGAGCATTTTTAAGTATTGAAGCGTAAAGATCGGTCTCCAGGTCGAGCTTCACCTCGTCGAGTTCCTTTTGAGTCGGATTACGATCTTGAAACTGTACAAACTCTGTGTCATGCATTGTGACAATCGGTGTTGACTCCGCCCCTTCTCCCATAACCATAACGGCAGTTGCTCCAAGGCCTTCCGCCACATTGGCTTTGCTGACTTTCATCGTGTAATCAAACAAGTCTTTAGTCCCGCGATAGTCATTGACGGCTGCAAACCCCGAATGGGCGATAGTGGTACCAACCGTGCCCCAGCGAAGCGGAATCGTTTTACTATCAACGATGACGATCCCTAGCTTTTTAATTTTATGTTTTTTGCATAAATGTTCTCGTATTTCGTTTGCACTGCGTTGCGGATCGCGTGGCCAGAGCACATACTGACCATCACCATTTGACTGATCAATACCTGCTGAGGCGATCATGGTGCCGCGAGTTATGGTGAAGTGAGAACCATATTCGTTGAGCTCTTTGGGTAAGTATTGATCAGCCTCTTGCTCAACAAGTGTTTCTTTGGGTGTTGTAGCCGGGTCAACGACTGCGCCTTCGCAAATAGAAACTATTTTTGACGTGATTGCCACTACAGCTTTTTCAGGCAGTGATGTTATATATGCATCAAGAACATCGGTGATGGAGATGTCATTCGTCGTGATAGCATGCGTTTTGATGGGTGAGATATTCATAAGCAGCTCTCATTGTAACAAACATTTTCATCGCAGCACCAAGGTCATTCTTGATAGTCTATCTGATGAATGATATAGTATGTACATATGTCTGAAGAAGAAATTGGTGCAGGTGCAGCCGCCACTTTGCAAAAAAGAAATACGAAATAGTGCAAGTGCGACAAAAGATGCTGTTAAAAAGGTCGCCTCAGACGTGGGATCCGTCGGGTTGAAGGTAGATGGCCTTACTCAGAGTGAAGCTACTACGGCGGAAAAAACTGCTGATGAGATAGCAAAAGTAAGAAGAGAGATAAAGGCGCTTGGGAAAGATAGGATGAGGCTGCAAAGAAAGCCTGATGGTATGAGCACAGATACTGTACCACAGGAATCTGGCACAGAAGGTGCAACGCCTACCATAGAGGATCCACGCATGGGTTCTGCAGATCAACCTGAGGACTCGAACCCTCCACGCCCTGAGAAGCTTGATGTGTTTGACAAGCTTCCCACACCTCAGGAAAATACAGTTAGCCCACCAAGCCCTGTCAGCGCTCTCGCCCCTACGGTGGCTCGGCCATCTGTGCCGCTAGTTAGGAGGGTCGCTTCAAGAGTAGGAGAATTTGCGAAAAGACTGTTTAGTAAGAAATAATTAGCACTTCTTAATAAAGCACTTCCTGCCAGTGGGAGTCAACCTCGACCTTAAGATCGAGATATACTTTTTTGTTGATTGCCAGCTCTATTTCTTTGCGCGCCATTGCTCCCATTTCTTTGATTTTGCGTCCGCCCGTACCGATGATCATGCGCTTGTATCGATTGTCTGTCGTGAGGATGCGCGCACTAATATAAGTAAGTTCGCCACTGCGTTGGGCGATCTCATCAACGACGACGGTTACCGTATAGGGGATTTCCTGTCCCATCTTGAGGAATATTTTTTCGCGAATCAGCTCGCCAATAAATGTTTTACTGTCCATGTTTTGCAAAGGATATCCCGATATATTGATGTTGTCGGGATCAAGTATTTTTTGCTCTTTTGTTTTTTCTTCGGCGTCTGGCATAAGCTCAAACAATTGGTCCAGTAGTGGGCGCACATGGGTCTTGTGTATCGCGTCAATCTTAAAAACCATATCAAACTCATCTCGCATAAACTCATACTGAGGAAGATATTTTTGGGCGTCGGGCTCGTCTTGCTTGATGTTCATAACAAGGATCTTTGGCTTGTCGATCTTACGTACGATTCCTAGCACTTTTCCTTCTTCAAAGTCGCGGCGACGGCTAGGGTCAACCATGTAGATCGCCGCGTCGATATGTTCTTGCACAGATTCGATTGCGCTTTTGTTGATTTTTCTACTGAGTGCATCTCGTACTTTGTCAAATATTCCCGGTGTATCTATAAACTCGATAGCGCCACGTTCTTCGGTGTAGAGGGCGTGGATGGGGAAGCGAGTGGTTTGTGGTTTGCGGCTGGTTATTGCAACCTTTTGACCAATAATATTATTGACAAATGTTGATTTGCCGACATTGGGTCGCCCCAGAATAAGTATGGTTCCTTGCTTTTTCATTGTATGTATAGTCCAAATGGAGCTTCTCTATTGTAACACACACCCATCTTTTGATCAGTTTGTATTATCATATGATGCATGTCGAAGAAAGCGGGATTAGTGATATTTATCATGGTAATGGTTGTGGTTGCGTGGGGATATTTGAGTGGCGTGAGCGATAAACCCAATCCTCGCTATGTCTCTATTACTCCAGCGGCCTACTCATCAACACCCACGGTGTCTTCGTCTCCTGCGCCAGCAACGGGCAGCGCGGCCTTTGAGTCGGTTGCGACTTCTAGCGGTATTTCCACCTCACCAGCCAGCCTAGGCCAATAGAGGAAGCAGACGGCGCGTCTTTTTGGTACAATATAAACCGCAATTGAAAGGTCTCAAATCAGCAAGCAGAAGAAGGTTTGTGCTGAAAGAAATATTTCAATAATTTGCCCGGTCGTCTAATGGTAGGACAGCAGCCTTTGGAGCTGCATATCTTGGTTCGAATCCAGGCTGGGCAGCAAATCAGAACTATAACCCTAAAGCCGCCGCCCGCTACCCTCAAGTTAAAAATTACAATGAGAATATTAGCTTCTCTAGACGCTCTAGAAGTCTTTTTGGAGCAGAAGTATTGCACGCTTAAAGCTAGCTGGTGATATGTGATGTACAAGGTATAATGGCAAAATGAATACGAACATATCACTTGAAGATTTAATCATCGAAATGATGCCTTTTGCTGATAAGTTGAAAGCTTTTTGTAGCAAATATCCAAATTTCAAAAACGCACTCAAAATTATTTATACTGAGAGGTTTATCACTCTCCAAGCCATTAGCACATCCTACTCACCAAATTATCCCAATGATGAAGTAATAGGAATATATGTTTATGATTATGGATTGAAACATCCAATCTTTAAACAAGATTTTATAGTTAATAAAAATGGCACGGGTAATCAGTTTGTGGTCTACACAGGACTAGGTTCAGTGGTGGATGGGAAGCAAATTAAACATATTAATGAATTTATCAACACATACGGCAAAGGAGGTCATTATAAAGATGCTCATCATCCAAAGTACGCAGATTTTACTGGGGAGCTAAAATACAGAGCTGACAGGGCAATTAAGATAGGAGAGGAGCGAATAAAAAAAGGCAATCCTCCCATCACAAATGAGAAGGTTCAGGAAGTTTATCGACAATATATTGATTTGAAAAATACAAGTCCGAAAATACTGCGGTAATTTGGAACGCACGATTAGTATGGACAACATCCTAATAAGATAGTAGGATTGCACAATAAATATGTATTCAATCATTGAATATAGCTCACACAAAATTCCAGAGGATTCAGTAATCAAATGTATTGTAGCCATCCATAATGCCTTGGCCCAGGAGTTGAAGGTAAAGAACTATTCTAGCTATGAGTCAATTGGTGAGTTTAAGAAAATAGTTCTTCCTGATATTGAGAGCGGAAGAAAAAAGCTATATGTAGCATTCGACAATCAAAATGAAGGTATCGTGGCAGGATTTCTAGTAGTTGTGGTAGGTGATCCTTGTGTGATAAGTCTTATAGAGGCTGATTTTAAGTTGCATAGAAAGGGGGTCGGGACAAGTTTAATATGTAGGGTACAAAACATGGGACCACTTAAAGCGAGAATTGATGCTATAGACCCAAAACCAATTGCTGCTTTATTGCAAAAATGTAGATTTGTTAAAAAAGGGGAGAACACTTGGTGTTGGAACAGATAAGTGCGATATGTCTAACTTTTGGAATAAGTAGTTATGGCGCTTACAAAAAACTATTCAGATGTATTGGACTGATGTAATTGTCAAATAATAACGTGAGCTTTTCACTTATAGACTGGTTGTGTCAATGGGTTCGCCTTGCCGGTAGTCTGCGATACTTTTGTTTGTTATGTGTTTTACTTTATCATACGTCCAACCAAGCTCTCTTGTTGTATCCAGATTTTTTATCCAGTGAACTGATCGATTAGTTGAATCAAGTAATTGCCATTTTCCTGGCGCTTCTTTTGTCACGATCAACTTATAGTCTTTATCAAGTTGATCCAATGGATATTTCTTCTTAAGCGCCTTCACTTTGCGTTTGAGTCGCTCTTGTTGTAGCCAGTCAGTACCTATTTTCAAACCTCCAAAGCCAGCCGCTAGCGCCCCAAGTCCTACACAGATTGACTGAAATTGTATTGTCCAATGCGGTTGAGATCTGCTGATCAAATCAGCATAACGAGCACATTCTTTTAAGTTATGTATAAGTTCATAATGCATTTGACCGTATTATACATCCGCGGTGGTGATTATAAAGCTAGATGTGAATAATAAGTTCCTACGTAATCGACTAGTGCCAGCCAAGACGGGCACAACTATGGTGACCGTACTCTCTAAACATGACAGATACTACTCGACCAGCAATTCCAATTGAACTTGAAAGACAAGTAAAAGTTGAGGCAGGCCACCGATGCGCGATTCCCATATGTAGACAATGGCCAGTTGAATTAGCACATATTACGCCATATAGAACAGTAAAAGAACATACATTTGAGAATCTAGTCGCATTATGCCCCACATGCCATTCTAGATTTGATAATTCTAAAGAAATAGATCGAAAATCAATGCTAATATATAAAGCAAATTTGGGGGTTATAAACTCACGTTTTATGGAACTTGAAAAAAGACTTCTCGAAGGCATGGAGGGCGGAAAAAAACTTCCTATCTCAGGAACAATGGGATGGGTATTTCGTCAACTTGAAGAAGATGGACTTATTGAAGTAGTGGACAAATCTGGGATCACAATGAGCGGTATTGAATCCCATTATATCGTTCAACTAACCCCATTAGGGGACGAACTCGTGAGTAAGTGGCTAGAAGGTGAGCCGCTCAATTAGTAAAACTGGGTTATAGTGACTAAATGGGTCTTGACCGGCATGCTCAGCAAGATTTGGTATTTTAATATACAAAAATATGGAAAGGAAGCTTCTAAAACGTGCTGTTATTTAGGAATTTGCTATTAAGATTTCCTCGCGTATTCTTCACTGCGCGCAATTGAAAAGAGCTCTACCGTATCTTCAACAGCGTTTCCATAGACTGGATGATCTGCAAACTGGACTGCGAGACGTGTCGTAAATTGTTCTACCAGCGGCATGTTAAACCACCCGTCTGTTGCTCTTCCCAACATGGTGCCAAGAAACGACGCCGCTTTGTCTCTACCTCCGCACAACGTATAGAAAGCAATTGACGCAACATCCAGCTCACGTGCTCCGCTGCCATATATTTCTAGGTCAAAGTCTATGTGTGTGAAGTCGTGGTCAGGTGTGACGAGTATGTTTTCCGACCACCGATCACCATAGACAAACCCTTTATGATGTGCCGCGTGAAGGTCTTCTAGTATTTGCAACGTGATGCGCTGCGTATTTTCTGTTGATGCTACCGGCAAGTAGGTATCAAGTGTTTGTGCATTGGGAATAAATTGGTGATAATTAACACCCTCCCGGTCGGTAAGTGCTGTTGGTAGGACTCGCAATCCGTGTGATGCAGCCGCTTTGGTAAAGCCAGCCTGCTCTTCAGGTGTTCTTCTGCGAAACCTACCCCCTTGTTGCGTAAACCCAATAAAGCTTTGTTCCTGCGCAATAAAATCCATCACATCCCTGTTGCTGTGTGGATAGCGTTTTAAATATCGATCACCTCTTCCGTCTTCAACAAGTATATTTGTATTCAAGGCTCCGGTAAAGGGAGTATGAGGTATTTCAGCAAATCCTATCATATCTTTTGTATAATCTATTTATTCACGTCAATTTCTTCTAAGTGTTTTTTCACTTCTTTTAGTGAGAGTAGGACTCGATAGGCTCTTTTTTTATCTTCATCGGTAGGTTTTTGCATATCCGGAACCATGATAGGTATCATTCCGGCGGCATATGCAGCTTGTAGTCCACGTGAGGAGTCTTCAAGAACAACACATCTTGATGGAGTAACTGATAGTTGCTTGGCAGTTTTAAGATATATTTCAGGATCAGGCTTGCCATTAACCACCTCATCTCCGCAAAATAAGCACGAAAAGTAATTTTGCAAGTCTGCGTTATCAAGGTTTTGCTCAACATCATGTCGAGAACTCGAGCTAGCTACCCCCATCAATATATTTTGGCTCTTTAGATAATTTAATAATTCTTTGAGCCCAAGTTTTACAGGAATACCAGTAGTATTTCGAATATTAAGCATGTAAGCGCTTCTTTCCTCTCGCACTTTTGCGATAGGGAATTCGCCTCCAAATATTCCCTTAATTGCAATATCAGCATCCGGAACATTCATTCCAATGAGCGTTTTAAAAAATCCAGTTTTATCTATATAGCCATGTAATTTTGAGGCGTGCACAAAAGCATCGTATCCAATACGTTCGGTATCAAACATAAGGCCATCCATGTCAAAGATTATTGCATCATATGCTGTATTTGATATCATTTTGACCGAAAAGAAATGGGATCTTTAATTGATAAATCATACCCTCCATAAGGTAGTTTCTTGTTGTCAAGCATAGTAACGTACCTACCGTCGGGGTGTCGATCGTCTATTGATATGCCAAGTCTTCCTTCGGCTATTGCAATAAGTACGCTCATAAGACAAGGACGGTCGCTCATTTTTTTCTGGCACATTTCATGCAGCAAAGCCGATTCCCGTGTCACAGGAACCTTTCCCTTATAGGTCACCCAGGGGCCTGAGCATAAAATTTCACCATCGTCACAACCCTCTCCAACAAGAAAATTCACAGTTCTTGTCTTACTATTCCCATCGCGAAGAGCGTCAAACACAGGGGAAAGGCCTACATATTTTCTTTGTTTGTTCTCAGCGCCTTGCATGATGGTTAAATCACCTGGATGCTGGTTTATTATTCTGTGGTTGAAATGCCGGAGTAGCTTGCCTTGTATTAAGCGATGGTAGCTGAGAACAATTAGATCAATTGTTTCGTGTGCTATATTTTCGTGATCCAGCATTTGCTCGAGTATTGCGTCATGAAATCTTTCACCAGCCATGCGGTAACGCTGTGCTTTTATTGGATCATTTTTACACTCTCCCCACACTCCACACTCTTTTTCAAAATCTTTTGCAATAACAGGTATGCCATGCGACTTGGCTATGTCTATCGCTGGTATCGCAAGTCGATCTGTGACAACCAAACATACGCAAATTTTACCTAAGGACAAGTGTGCTATTTTAATCGCAGTAAGAAGATTATTACCACCTCCACTGGCAAAAACGGCAATATTCATTGGTTTATTTTTAACCGGTTTGTAAATAAGATGCGCATCAGGTCTCATAATAAGAGAGTAGTTCCAATAAATTTGACAGTTCTTTGAGTTGTAGCGCGTTTAAGTTAATAGGTGGGTGGATATTGATAACATCAGGCGCCATCCCCGTACTCGCGAGTATAATACCATCAGACGATTCTTTCAGTCTAGCTGGTTGAGGCATGAGAGATGATAATGATAGTGCAGCTTCTCGTATCTGACCGGCAATCGGTTTACTTAAGGTTAATCGTCCCAGTCCCCCTAGAGCATATCCACTTTTAAAGATGGGGGAAGACTTGCAAATGCGTTTAATTACGGTAGTAAGCATATTTTGAATCATGGCAACATCTTTTTCTACAGTTTTCCAGTCAGAATAATGATCAAGCACCGTATCAGCAACAGCCAGAGCCATTACATTATTAATAAACGTTGCAGAGTGTGTGCCTGGTGGAAAATGAGCCTTGTCTAGTAGTGGGTTTCTTGCCCATACTATACCCATTGGAATGAGACCATTAGTCAAGCCCTTTGAGGCAACGACTATATCTGGGGTGATATTATAGTGACAAAAACCAAATAGTTTTCCTGTTCTGTAAAATCCAGTAAAAATCTCATCGAGAACAATTAGCACCCCAGCTTTTTTAAAGCGTTCAACAATACCTTCAAATAATTGCTTGTCAGGCAATACCATACCGCTGACATTTAGCACTGGCTCAATGATCAGTGCTGCAATATCAACTGCGCTGCTGTTGTCTGCTACACCACCAACTTCACTTTGAAGCAGAAGATCGACTTCGCATAGATACCAGTGTATCCATTGGCTCTTTGAACCAGGAAATCCGCTACGTTCATAGTCTGGAAAGGGAAGACGTGAAACTGGTATTCTCCAATCTCCCAGAATTTTTCGATATCTGTGGCTTGCACTTAACTGCGATGTATATCCAGATCTTCCATGATACCCACCTTGAAAAACAACAAACTGCGACTTACCTGTTGTTTTCCTAGCAATTTTTAGTGCAAGCTCTATCGCTTGAGCTCCTCCAATCTCAAAGGCAACTCGTCCATGAACATGCGTTACATCAAATAATAATTTCCCTATTTTTTCAGCAACCCCAAGTCGTAATTTCGATTCAACAAACGAAGGGAGTGAAGGCATGTTATGAGTTTTTTCCAAGGCCTGTTCAAGGATATGATGATCATAGCCTAGAAGCGCTGTGCCGTTTGCTGCTTCTGCGTCAAAATATATTTTGCCATGCGTGTCTTCGAGATATGGGCCATTTGATCGAATGAATACCGGAGTTTTTTTGTTCCTGTATACAAAATCTCCCTTACCGATCCAATTAGATGTTGCCATAAAACATTAAATCATATCAACAGTTCTTAATACTATATTGCAAGCTCCATTCGTAAATTTTGCTTATCCACAAATGATAGGTGTTTTTTCTCAATCTTTGTGTTCTCAACATCTTTAAAAACCCGTAGCGGGTTCAGGGAGCACATTTGCCAGATATCTTTCTCTGGGATATTTAGTGAGCGCATGTGCATCATCTGCTCGTCAAGCGTCGATGATCCAGCTGCAACGATTCCGTTTCGTTGATACCATAATGTTCCTATCTCTTTTTTCTCAAGCTTTTGCCCTCCAAACACATCTGTTTCTATTCGATCAGTCATCGGAATTATTCCTTTCGCACCAACCAATTCATAGATTTTTTTACAGATTTGTAAGTCGACATGGTAACCATCAAAATTAAGAAACAAAGTGACAAGCCCTTCGCGCGCAAGCTGCATTAGTGTCCCCGGCACACTACCGACATGTTTTTGTATGGAGTCAATATTCCATTGATCAATTTGCATATCCATTAGTTCCTGCTGTCGACCCCTTCTTTCAGGCACACTTCTCCACGCTTTCTTGATGGTGTGGGGCATATCGTTGAATATATGATCGACGGATATCGCACCTGAATATTTTTTATAACCAAGCTTTGACGCCAATTCAACAATGCTATGGATACCTTTTACTGCTTCTTCTATATGATCTTTCCTTGAGTGTCCAAGAGATAGGTATACGCCATTTGATAGTAGTAGCTCAGCAACAGGTAGGAGTTTATCTAGATCCCAGTCAGGCGAGATTACCACATACTTTAATCCATGTTTTGCGCAATCTGCCAACTTCTTCCACTCCTCTTGTGTGGGCTCCCAGCCACCTGGAGTTGGTGTACCACCACCGGAAAGAAGAATAGGTCCCTCTACGGCAAATCCTATGATATTTTCCAGCTTACCACCATTCTTTAGTTTGGCAAATCTCTGCATCAACGCAACAAAATCATCTATAGATGATTTGTTTAAAAAAACCGTAGGTATTGCAAGCATACCTTCTTGTCTCAGTATTTTTTGAATGGTTATTAGATCTAAGTTCTTTATATCCTCACTGAAATCAATGGTGTCGACCCCATGAATGTGCACTTCAACAGGAGCACCTTCTACGAAGTAAGGTTGCTTTAGTTTTTTGGTGGTTTTGCCAGAGGGATGGAAATTGAAGTTGCGGGTTTTGATCTCATAAGAAAACTCCCCCACAAGAATATCCCCTTTTTTTGTGAGAAAATTATGAGCATTCAGTGTATTAATCATTGCTGTCTAAATTTAAATTCGATCAATTATATATACATAAATATACATGAACTCTTTTATCAACACCTGACAAATCTGTCAGTTTTTCTGACAGGAGTAAATATAATAAATTCCGACATGGTTAATTGGTGCTGTAACAAAATTTGATACTCTGACATACAAAAATATGGAAAGGAAGCTTTTAAAACATGTTGCTGCTTGGGGGTTTGCCTTATGGCTTTTTGGATATATTTTGGGGATCGTTCTCTTTCCATTTGTCCCCGTTGACTCGCTCGGCTGGTATATTACGCCGTTTGGTGTCATCGCTATGCTAGGGGTTTTGCTAAAGGAAGTAGAGGTAAAAACACTCAAAGAATATTTTTTAATTGGGATAGTATGATTTTTTATTGCGGTGGTGCTTGACTATTTTCTTCTTGTTAAGTTGTTCAATCCATCCGACGGATACTACAAGCTTGATGTGTATTTATATTATGGACTCACTTTTCTCCTTCCAATATTCGTGGGATACGGCAAGTCACTCAAGAAGTAAAAGCTCCAACTCCCATCTTCGATTTCCGATAAAATGGACAGTGCTTATTTAATATGAGCGTTAAGTTGTTGTAGCGTCATTTTTTTTATCCAAAGCTAGGAGGTCATCTTCATTTGGCGGGGGAGGTCTGCGATTGTTTCTATTGTTGTATGGTTGCTTTGGTGTGGCTCGTGATCGACGTCTGAGTAATGTCCCTGACATACTTCAATGGTTGAAGCGGTAGGACTAAGCACGGCAATTTTGTCGAGCGTTGTTGATCTGTCTTCCACCACCACAATTTTGCTGTGGGGGAACTGTGAGACAACCTCATCCCAATGGTTCATTTTCTTTCGATAAATATAAGCGCCATCAATCACATCCATGATGCCAGACTGGGTAAGCTTGCGGCGTTGGTATTGCTCATCTCCCTCGGTAAATATGTAGACTTTTCCGTGCGACCTGAGTTGTTTTAGCGTCTTGA
>Ga0316190_10002047_pt1 | contig 14716 bp, 11 predicted proteins | sample Eddworburrow2_MG_FD_204929 | JGI IMG/M metagenome (GOLD analysis project Ga0316190, IMG submission 204929) | Coastal sediment microbial communities from Maine, United States - Eddy worm burrow 2 | ecosystem: Environmental > Aquatic > Marine > Coastal > Sediment | place: USA: Maine | collected... | reverse complement strand
ATACGAGGTTCGTGTTGCAGCGCATCGAGGATGTAGAGTTTGAGCAGATTGTGGGTGCTGCTGTTGTTCTCCCGGCCGATCAGCTCATGCACACGTGCCCCATATTGGGCATGCCCCAGTGCGGTCAGCTCGCCTCTTGGTGTCAGCAGTCGCATGATCACCGCCTGAATCAGGTTCTCCTTACCGTTACGGGTGACAAAGTCCCAATCCACCTCACGCCCATTGAGGGCTACTGTCAGGCGCTCGTTGAGGCGATATACCGGGCGTAGCTCCCGATGCACGGCATCAATGGCGAGGTCGCGTAACAGGTGGTCGTTGTTCTCTTCCAATACGGGCATTTTTCTAACTCATCCTATGTTTACTGTGCCTACGGCTACCACTGTACCGACGGGTAGATCCGCAGGATCATTGCAGGTGAGGGCCATATCCCCATTGCGTGCTGCCGGTTTGCCATTAATGAGTACGGTGGCTGAACCGAGCATGATGGTCGCCTTGTCACCTGGTGGCTTTTGAAAGGGGCCACTCTTGGGGATGTGTGATGGCATGTTGGTGGCGGTGGAACCCTGGGTGGCTGCCGGCTTGCCTTCAATGTTTACATCTGAACTGAGCTCTCCGTCTATGCTGCCGTTGAAAGGGCTGGGCAGAGGGGTAGGCACTGGGCCACCGGGCGTGGGTATCATCTCGATGTGGATGTCTGTAGCCACGATCTTGTCGCTCTGTTTTGCAGCAGGTTGTCCCATAATTGATTGCCTAATTAATCGCCTAGTTTAGGTTGATGATGCTGCCTTTCAGGTTTAGCTGTCCGCCAGCTTCAATCTGCACATTGGCAGCGCCTTTTATATTCATATCTCCATTGCCCTCGATGGTAACTGCGCCTGCTCGGTCTATGTTCAGCTTGGCGTTGCCGCCTACATCCAGGGTCACCACTGGATCATCGTCTTGCAGGGTCAGTTGCACTGCATCGCTGATATTGAGCTTCAGACTCATCGGGCCAGCTTCGTTCAGCTCTATATGCAGGGCTGAGTCTGGGGCCTCCTGGGCAGGCAGGTTCAAGACCACTTGTCCGGCAGCGTTTTCCGGTGGTCTGTCTTCATCGTTGTAGAGGCTGCCGATGATGAGAGGGCGGTTGAGATCACCACCGACGAATTGCACCAGCACCATATCGCCCACATCAGGCACGCTGGCAAAACCCTTGCGTGAGGTGATCAGGGGCACATGCTTGAGTACCAATTGACTGTCACGTAGGGCCAGATCACAGCTGTAGTTGTCAGGGTCTGCTGGATAGACCTCCTGCACTGTCGCCAACTCAGCTGTACGCTGGCTTGCCATCTCCTGACGAATGAGTTTGCGCAAGGTGTCGTAGAGCTCGCTCATGCAGCTACCCCACTCAGCTCACTGATGAAGCCTTTATTGTCGAAGAGATGGCGCATGCGGGTAATGATGTAACTGCCATCTCCGCGGCTATTGGGGCAATTGGTGAGGTCGAAGGTTTTCCCCAGACTCAGTTCAGGGCTACCCGGCACCCTGACTTTCACCACTGTGCGTTGTCGCTCGGCACTCTCGTTCATACTGCGTGCATAGGATTGAACCGCTTCCTGGTTGCGTAGACTGCCATCCTGATACAGCCGGGAGGCACTGCCTTGGCCTGCTGAGCTACTAACGGCATCTGAACGCTTCGTTAGCCAACCCCAGGCCTGCTCCCCTTGGCTACCGGCGCTGCCTTCACTGCTGACATTCACCCCGCCGAATAGGCTGGTGCGCTGGCTGAAATCCAGGCTCAGCAGATCTGAACCATAGGTATAACTGCGGTTGCCGGGCTCTCCCGGTTGTTTGCAGTTGAGATTGTTGTCTGCATCGGTCCACACCCAGGCCCCTGCATGGCGAGCCAGCCAGGCTGACCATTCCCACAGGGAACGTTGATCGTCGATGGCAAGAAAGGGATAGCTGGGACCGGTATCGATATTGCCGCTGCTCAGCTCTGCATCCCCTGCCCATTGGTTGAGAATATCTGCCAGGGATTGGTTTTCGAAGCTGGTGTATTGGCGTATTTTGGCCAGGGCATGGCCGCCGCATCCAAGTAGGATCTCCTGACTGTCCAGCTCTCTATCCCCAAGCATCAGAACCTTGCCGGTAAATACGGTCTGCAGGCTGTCGTCAAACCCCAGTTCGACCTTGAATTCATCATCTACAGCTACTTCTGGTGCCTCCTCTCCATTTGCCAGTTGCAGGCGGGCAATAGAGAGGAAAGGGGCGGGGGCCAATACCAACTCCAACCGGCGCAGGTGGTTGGCCCAAGGATCATCCTGGGGAGCACCAAGCAGGCTGGAGGCCATATCCAATAGGCCACCACCGGTTCCACCATCAGCTGCTGCACTGATCTTGCATTGGGGGCGGAAGCCGGGGCTGGTCTCTTGCTGGCTTTGGAAGGGCAGGCTCATCAGGTTACCCTCGCATTATCTGACTTGTACCAGGTCAGGTAGCGTAGAGGGCCATCGCGTCCGATGACATGGCGGCCTTCCTGGAATACGAAGGGCAGGGTATAGGGTGAAAGCTGGGACGGCCAGATCGGTGGAGCAGCCGGTGTTGGGTTGGTGCCGCCGGTGACATGTCCGAGTACATGCATGTGCAGGTGGTTGTGGAAACTCACCCCGACATCGCCCGCATGCATGATGGGTTGTCCTTGCTGCACAGTAGAACCGATGATACTGGTTGCTGTTACTGCGGTGCTGAGGCCGTTGAATGCAGCCCGTACGCTGCCCTGTTTGCCATGGCCGTAGACAGCGTAGGTGGTGACGGTGGCACCGCCCACGTCTTTATCGTGGATGCTGTTCTGGGTGTCGTGACGGATGATGATGTAATTCCACGAGGCGTAGAAGGGATCGCCGCTGCGGAAGGTGGCTCCCATAACCCCTTGGGCTGTAGCCAGGGCAGCCACCATTTGTGGTGTAGTGGGCTCAATGTCATCAGCAAACCAGTCGAAAAAGTCGATTACAGTGCCACCACGGGAAGCCAGGATCTCCTCACCGAAATCGTGGGCAAAATCGTAGGCATAAACCTGGGGCAGGGAGTTGAAGCGCATATGGCTGAACATGCCCTGGTTGGCCTGACCCACATACAGCGCCTTACCCTGTACATACGGCAGCTTGTAGGGTGAGCTTGTACCGGGTGGGTATTCGTTGAACTCCTGGCGGGCGGGTGAGTAGGGGGTGCCGCTTACATCCAGAGTGGGGTTGTATTTGCCATCCTTGGTGTCGCCTTCCATGGTGGTGTATTGCTGCACGATGAAGCTGCCCCAGGTCTGTAGCGCACCGACGCCGATCTCTTTGCCTAACTGTTCCCAGTCGTAGGTGCGGGAGATGGCCCAGGTGATCAGCGTGCCCAATAAGCCTCCAGCAGCCCCCATGAGGGGGGCGTAGAGTAACCAGTTCAGATAGAACTTGTTGTTGCCACTGAAAAATGGGTGGGCATAGTCCTCTCGGGGGATGGCTTTCATCAATAACCAGCCAGCCCCGGTTACCGTCAGTCCAATGAGAGGGCCGCCATATTCGCGGTTACGTGGACGGGTATCCTCACTCCCTGATTTGCCTGCAGGGCCACTGTAGTTCATTAGAGTCCAGAGGCTGAGCATGGAGCTGTGGGCACCGCTGGCTACTGCATCGATGGTGAAGGCATTGAGGGCGTCACCGCCCAGCAGGGTCAACCATTGCAGGAATTTATTAGTTTCATTGGTAGCGGTGTGCTTGCCCTCCAGGGAACCCAGAATGATCGATAGTCCGGGTATCAGGGTGTACATCCACTGACTGCCGACATCCCAGCCAGCCCGGTTGGTGAGAAAGGAGGTTAGCGGGGCCTGGGCAAAACCAGACCCCATCATCTTGGACCAGTTCCAGACAACCAGAGGGATATTAACGGCGTATTCCTTGGGGCTGGTGGCGCAGGAGATGGTATGAGCGGTGCCCTTGCTGAAGTCCCGCAGCATATCGAACACCTGGGTCCAGGTTTCGAGAAATTCCGCGTTTACTACACCGAAGGTGAAACACTCATTGCTGGAGGCGCTGGTAAATTGGGAGGCTTGGTGCCAGTTCAGGTTGCCACCACTGGCCTCGTGCAGCACCTCATCGTCCCGTAGTGCTTTGCGTAGGATCAGCTGGGTACGATCTTCGCTGAGCCAGACCTCATCGTTAGGGAAACCGGGAAGCTGGCTGGCCAGCCAATACCCAAAGTCACTGATCTCCCGGCGGCGGGTACCGTAGAGCCATGAGGCATACCAGCAATATTTATCACCTGTGAGGGGTTCTCTGGCTTGGGCTGCGCCTACGGAGCCCGGGCCGAATGCCGAAGGTTTGGCCAGTTCAATGATATTGCCGCTGGTGCGCAGGGCTGCCTGTAGTTTCCCCAGCAGGCAGGCGAATTGGCTGCGCAGATCCTCGAAACCACTCTGGTTAAGGGCCTGCATAATCATCTGTGCAAGACGGTTGGGGTTAAGATCCAGTCTACTCCATTGATCGAATAGTTCTGACTCTAGACGACCCAGCAGGGCGGCCAGGGCCAGGTGGATATTGGCCCGTTCGGGTGTCATGGCGTTAACGCCGCTGAGTAGCTCGGTGCGCACCTGAGTGAAAACCTGGCGCAGCTCATCTTTGAAGAGGTCTTGGTTAAGACCCAGAGTATCGCGAAGCAGGCTGTGGATGCGGGTGGCAAAATTTCTCAGTTCGGGTTCTGACAGGGATTGAGCCAGCTCGATGAGCTGCTCCAAAACCATGCTGGCCAACTCCAGCACGTCTCCTGCGCTGTCCAGATCCCGCCCTTGATCGGCAATGGCCTGTGCCTGTTCGATTACTGGTTGGATGATATTGCGTAGCTCATCCAGGGCTCGATCCAAGCGGGGTTCCAGGCGGACACGTAGACGCTCACCCATGGAACCGAAGGCGCGTTCGAAGGCGGGCAGTACGCTCTGGGCATGCTCCGGGTTCACCATGATTTGGTGCAGCAGGGCGAGGATATCATCACCCAGGGCCTGGGCCTCATCGATGTTTTGCAACCGGTTGAGGGCTTGAGGTTGGAGTAGTATGGATCCCAGTGCCATGTCGTTTCCTAGGTGCTCAGGCTGACGGATGCGCCGGCACCGCCTGAACTGCCGCCAGGGGCAGCTGCCAGCATCTGTTGATAAGAGCTGTCGACCCGGCCCAGTTCTGTTTTCAGGTCGTCGGGCAGGCGGTTTAGCAGGTCGATAATTGCTTGAATGGCATCGCTCATGTCCAGTGTTTCCACCAGGGGCAGGATGTCTTGCTCATAGGTCTCTTCCATTGGGCGAATGATCAGCAGCTCTGGATCAAGACCATCAATCAGGCCTACCAGGGTGGCATAGGTCTCTTCCAATGTCTGGCGCAGCCCTGGGGTGAATACCAGGTCCAGACTCAGCGCATCTAGGGCCTGTTCCAATACCTGCTTAAGGGCCGCCTCCATGTTGCGTGGATCCAGACTGCGCAGCTGCTCCATCAGCTGAGTGTAGAGACTGTCGATCTCGCGGGTGAAAATATCCAGATCCAGATTGGTGAGTCGCTCCTGTAGCTGCTCCAGCTCTTGAGTGGCCCGCAACAGGGCCAGGGGAGCGGCAAGCAGTGCTGTCAGCTTGTCGTTGATGGCTTGTAACAGGCTGCCGATGGAGTCACCAAATGCCTGTAACAGCCCACCCAATACTTTGAGCTGCTTGAGAAAACCCAGCACGGGCTGACCCAGTTGCCGGTCGATAGCCTCGCGTAGCCATTGCCGCAACTCCTCCTGGGTAAAGGTTTCTGGTGATAGGGTGGTAAGTACGCCATCCGCACGGTGGTAGTAGTCATCCCAGGTGTTGAAGGTCTGGTCGAGTGCCGTGTCGGTGGCTACCAGGCTGCTTTGCAGGCGTGAGAGTTGACGTAGTCCACGACTGAATCCAGGGCTGGAGGGATCGAATGTGGCCAGCCAGGCCTGTAGATCTGCCTTTGCGGTAGAGGGAGGCAGCCCGTCCACCAGCGGTGTGATTCTGGCCTTACCTTGCACGATGCGGGTTTGCAGGGCCTGGGTGTTGGCCTCGTTGAGCTTGTCCAGCAGGGACTGTTTGGCTGTGTTGTAGCTGGTCAGCAGGGCATCGGCTTTGCTATCGTCGATGGCCTGACTGAGGTTGGCCAAGGTAGCCGCCAGGGTGGCTGGGGCATCTGCCGGAAGCTTGACGAGGATATCATCCAACCATTGAGTCAACTGAGCGTCTGGATCGGAAAGCAGAGCCAAGCGGCTGCTGACGCTCTGCACCACTTCATTGCCTGCATCCAGGGTGTCGATGAGGCGCTGTACCTGGTTGAAGATCCGCTGCAGACCATCTGTGATTTCACTGGTGGGCAGGGCAACATCAAGGCTCTGCAGGGCCTCTTCGATCCCCTGGGTCAGAGGTTCCAGTACCGCTCCAGGACGAAAGCCCTCCAGTTCCCTGAGCAGTTGCTGCTGGGCCTCGATAATAGGGGCCAGCAGGGGCTGTAGATCCATGGAATCTGCCAGGCGTTGCTTGAGGGCATCCAACTCCTGTTCGGCGGCATCCAACCACTGGGTGGGTTGGAACTCGTCGAGCTTCTCGCGCATCTCCCGGAAAGGGGTGCCCAGAGGTTCTTCCAGCAACTCACGGGGAGAGAAGTTACGCAGGTGATTGAATACGGGCTCCGGTAGATCCCGCACAGCCTCCAGTAGAGGAATGGGGCCCTGATCTATCAGGCTATCCAACTCGGATATGAGTGGATCAGTCACGGGTGTAAGAGATTCAGGTAGAACCGACATGGCCTCGCCGATCATCTCTGGCATGGGGGCGATGAGGTTGCTACCGTCGATGGCATCCAGGGCGGACTTGATGGTGTCGATGCCCTCGATTACTACGCTGCCTACCGGCCGGAAGGAGAGGTCGTCCAGCTCCTCTGCCAGCTCTTTGAGGCGTTGCAGTTGGGTCACGATCTCCTGCACGGCGGGGGATTGGAAGATGCCACTGATGGCATCAAAAACCTGACGTACTGGTTCTCCCAGTTGTTCTGGATCGAAATCCCCCAATGCGGCGTCGATGGCGCTCATGGCTTGGGTCAGGGCATCAATGGCAGGGCCTATCCCCTGGGATAGCGCTGCAGATACCTCTTGGGTGGCATTCTGTACGGCCTGCTCTGCCTGCTCCTGAGCATGCTCGATATCCAGCAGTTGCAAGGCATCATGAGCCTGTTCAAAGGCGGCACGGACTGCAGCAGTGGCCTGCACAATACCCTGTTCCACGCTGTCGATAGCGTTGGCCGCCTGGGTGAAGACCTCTACCAGAGGATCGCTGACGGCACCGATATCCACCAGGTTGAGTAGGTTCTCAAGGAACTCCTGTACCTGTCCCAATAGATCGGTGATCGGAGCGAAGGTGTCGGCCTCCAATACTGTCGGAGCATCGCCCAGGTGGCTGCTGAGATCCCCCCAGGTGGCGCGGGGTTGCAGTAGCACCACCAGGCGGCAGATGGAGGTTTCCAGCTGTGAGGGCAGGGCTTCCAGTTGGGTGCGCAGGGCGTCCAGCTCGGCCTGTTGAGCATCCAGAGCTAGATTGGTTGTCTCCAGGTTGGTGGAGGCGGTTTGGGCCAGCCCCAGCTGGCTGCTGATATCTGTGGCGTTGGCGGCTTGCACGGCCACCAGCAGGGCATCCAGGGCGTCGGCAAGATTACCGGCACTGGTGGCGATATCTGTAGCGGGGATGGCTGCAATGGCTGGATTGCTAAGCGGCTGGCTGATGACCTGGGTGCTATTGGCCTGGACGATGCTGATCAGGGTGGTTAGGGTTTGATCCAGTTCCTGCACCAGCTGGGTACCGTTGAATCCATCCCATCGCACCAAGGTATCCAGGGGATCCCGTATATCATCAATGACTGGAATGGAGCGAAAGAACAAATAACCGGGACGATGTGTGCCTACATACTGGTGCAGCCAGGTCAGCAAGGCCGGTACCGTCATCTCTGCCGGCAGGGTCTCAACCATGGCCTTGGCCCGGTCAACCTGTTCTTGGCTCAATACTGCAGGTGGATTGAGTGGTGCGGGCGCCGGTGGGGGGCTGCCGTCAGCTGGTAGCGGGGGAAGTGCTGGGACTGGCAATGGTTCCAAGGCTGTCACCAGGCCGCAGCTTAGGTCACTGGCAAACAGAACTTCTAGATCAGCAATAATCTGTAACAAGCGGCTGAAGGTCTCACCCAGGTCGCCACCCACACTCTGGCCGATGTCACCAACCGCACCGAGCAGCGGTTCTAACAGGCCGCTGGTATCTCCTTGGAGGGCGGGCAAAATGCCCTTGAAGGCATCACCCAAATCACCCGCCACAGGGACCTCTGGCAGGGGCAGTGATTGCAGGTGACTGAGGTAGCCGCCAAAATCATCCGGCGGGTTATCGACCAGCTGCTGAACCAGTTGGGCAACCTGCAGGAAGCTGCCGACCTGCCCACCGATGTCGGTGGATACTGAGGAACCGTTGGTGGCGGATTGCAGTTGTTCGAGTAGTGTGGGCATGGGTCAGTCTCCGAACAGTCCTTGCAAGGTGGAACCGACCTGCCCGAGTTGATCGGTAGCACCGGTCACATCGTTCAGTGTATCGCCCAATGGGGTGGTGGGATCAGACAGATTGGGGATGCTGCCCAGGGCTTCCAATGCATCCAGTGCCCCCAATGCACCATCCAGCAGGCCGGCGGCACCATCCAGCAGGCTGGTGTCGATGTCGTCCAGCAGACTGCTAGGGGGAGGGGGAGGGGGGCTTTCCACCAACCACACCCGGTAGTCGATCTGGTCTGGATGGGAGGCTGCAGCCTGTACGTGCAGCTGTTGCACCAGCACATGCTGGATCTCGGTACCGGTGGCAATGTCGGAGACAAAGGTCAGGGGATCACCGGCGACATATTTTTCACGCACACTGGTGAGGAACTCCTGCCCGGGTTCTTCGCCGAATACCGAGCCTTCCACCACGATGCGTGTAGGCTGGCGATTCATATCCTGGAACAGATTTCCTGTGCGCCCCGGGATCTCCAGCTCCACCAGGTCGCGTTTTTCCAGGGTTTCCAGACGGGTTACCCGGGGCAGTTCCCAATCACCTAGCATGGGGGTCAGGCTCATGTGAGATCGACCCCCCGTAACCAGGCCTGCTCAATCAGGGTGCGATTGATTCGCTCATCCAGATCTTCATCTGTTGGCTGATTACGGCCCGCTGGCCTTTCGGCCTTTGCTATCATGGGAGGTCTAGCCTCGCTGGTCTGGGTCTTAGGGGTTCCAGGCAGCGTACCAATCTCAGCTGTCTCCGTATTTGGGTGTTGCTGATTGGTGGTTAGCAGAGAGGGTGCGCGAGGTGCCGGTGTGGTCTGCCTCGAAACTGGGGTCTGAGTGGCTGCCGTTTGCTGTGAGGCATTGCCTGTTTGAGATGCTCCCCGCTGGGGGTTTTGCCTCTGTGTGAACTCTGAACTGTGCCAAAGTTTGGCGACATATTGGGCCAGCAAGGTTACCCCATTATCGCCTTGGACGGTTTCACCCTTTGAGGCCAGTGGCTGCTTCTTTACTTGGTTTGGTTGTCTCTTACTGGAGGTCTTATCCTCTGCATCTGCGATGATTTTGTTCTTGGAGGCCTGGATGCTGGTCAATGCCTCCAGCTTCTTTTCCCTGGGCTTTTTATTCTGTGACTGGATCTGCTCAGTAGCATCAAATGACTTTGCATCTGCAGGTTTGGCTTGAGAAGAATCTGATAACCCTTTTTCAGATGGCTGCAGCTCCTTAGTGAGATTTTCAATACGCTCCAGTGCAGACCATGCACCTGCTGTTTTTCCCTGGGCTGATGAGCTGGAGGGGTGGCTTTTATTTTCAGCCTGCGCCCGCTTTTTATCTGTGCCAAAAACCTTGGATGACTGCTCAGGTTTATCCTCTATCTGCTGTTTTTCGAAGGGCTCTCTCTTCTCCTTCGGGACTACTGTGAGCTTATCCCGTTGACGGGCACGTTTGGTCAAAGCCTTTTCGAATGAACTCCTTTGCTTTTTCAGCCCATCCTCTTCGGAGTTGGTCTGCTCCTCTTGAGCTAGATCTACTTGCCATTCCTGGGTGCTGGCAAAGGCCTGAAAGGTGGCTGACTTGGGAAGGCCACTGAGAGGCTTAAACAGCTGCCAAAAGGCTTCGTCCTTTCCCAGACCCTGCAGTGCATCGGTAGACTGGCTAAATGCCTTAGCGGCTTGCCGAAAACCCGCAGTGGGACCTTTCCGGTCGAGATCAGCCATGAGCTGCTTGTTGCTCCTTAAGAATTTCAAGATGTAGCAGAATTTGTCCCAAGGTAAGCTGGCCTACCTCTTCCGGAGTCCAACCAAACTCTCGTGAGAGCAGGTAGGCAGCCTTCACCAAAGGATCCTCTGAGGCGGCTTGCATTTGCTCGGCAGGGGCAGAGATGCCGCTGATCCGGTTAACCTCTTCCAGCAGGAACTGCAGCAGCCCAACATGTAGGGCGTTCACCTGAGGTAGCCCGAGTTCGGGTTCGATTAGAGAGCTCTGTACCATCAAGGCGCTGGTGAGGGCGTCGTTGTCCTTTGCGGCTCTTGCGATTAGCTGCAGGTCGCGCACGGTCAGTGGACGCAGACGCACCCGGCCACTGTTTTCCAGATTGGCTGCACTCAAGATATGGGAAGGGACCTCTATCTCAAAGGTGAGAGCACCACCCGCCAGGAGTTCATCTGCCGTTAACATCGCTCTGATCTCCTCAACCACCCTCGTCGCCTACCGTCAGATAGAGGGCTTGGAAGCTGGCGGACTCCATCACGAAGTCATCTTCAGGCATATCGTAGTTCCACTGGTCCAGTTTGACCCCGTGTAGGGTGATGGTGGAACGTACGCCGGGGATGGCGGCATTTTCTGCCAGCAGAGTGATATTGAATGATGGCTGAGCCCAGGAGTTGGAGGGGCGGCCATCAGCCGCTTCGCCTAACAATAGACGCAGCATGGCGCCATTCAAATAGGCCCGTTTGATGGTGCCGTTGACACTTACATTACCTGGACGCAGTTCACTGGCATAACGCTGACCGATTTCGTGGAAGGGTCGTATCTCGGAACCTACTTCCACCGACAGGCCGGTGGCTCGACCCACAGAGACCAGGTCATTACTGTCAATGATGCCCTGGGCCAGTGTTGCCTCGGTTCCGCCAGAGGCAACGGAAGAGAGAGTGATGGAGCCATCTGCTCCGGTGTATACGCTGGTATTGGCCATGATGATGTTCCCTAAGTTGGTTACGCGAGTGCCAGAGTGACGCGGATGTAATCGATGCTGAAGGTGGGTTGCATTATCACGTTGACGACACAACGTCCGGCAATCTCATCCTGACGACTGGCCTTCACTTCATGCTCGTAGCCCACCAAGGCCTCATCCACCAGCATGGTGGCGAGAAAGCTGTCGATAGCGCCATGCAGAGACTTACGTACGCGCTCGTTATTCAGCCGACCGACAAAGGGGTTGGCCACATTACGAATGCCTGTTTTGGCATAATCGACGATACGCCGGGTAGTAATCTGGCTAAAGGCTGCACCTTCGGTGGTGATGCCGCGGACAACCCGTATGCCCTGGCGACTTTCCAGGGGCAAAACATTGGCCTGCAGTAAGGCCTTTAACTCCCCATAGCTGTACTTGGTGCTTAGGGTAGTGACTGCTGGCAGGGTTTTATTGGTAGGGCTGGCATGAGGTGCCAGGGAGGCAATCAGGCCAGCCACGGCAGCAGCTGTATAGTTGCCTGGCAGCATCACCTGTTGATTTGCGGCGGCATCGTAGGCCTGTACCCCAGGAGTACAGAGCACCAGGCGTTTGTCTGCATTTACCTGATCCTGGTCGGGGCCGATGATGTGTGGCACATCTGCTCCATCGGCACCGATGATGGCAATGATATCCCGCGCATTGGTCTCGGCGCTGTTGACTGCAGCCTTGAGTACTGTGATGGCTGTTTCGGTACTCAATTCAGGAGCTATCAGCAGGTTGATCTCCTCTTTGAGCAGTTCATCGACTGCTGTAGCGAAGTTCGCCTGGGTAGCACCCTGGGCCAGACCCTGGGCATAAACTGTGGTGGCCCCGTTACGGAACAGTTGCTCCATGCCTCGCATGAGATTGAGATTGCCAACACTCAAAGCATCGGATGGCGCATAGACCTTGAAGGCGTCTTCCAGGCTGGATAGCAGCTTTGTCTTACCCAGGGCATCGCCATCAGGTACATTGGCCGCGGTGCCGACGATACCCACATTGCCGTAGGCCACCCCCTTGGGGGCGATCAGGGCCTCTGCCTGTACCCGAATAAATGTACCGGGGACGATTTGTTCAGCAAAGTTCTCTTCCATCGTTTTCTCCTTAACCGGGGCTAAATTTAATAAAGTTCTATAAGGCGGGCCCGATAGAAGCGGGCACCGTTGTTACCATGGGTAAAAAAACCGATCTCACCCGCAGGAACGGGGGTGTCGGACTCGACTGCTAGGGTCTGAACGCCATCCAGTGTGGCGATCAATGTCTGGTCATAGACCGTGAGGGTGAGTAGGTGACGCCTGTTTAACTCAAACCCCACATTACTCGCTGGTGTGCCGATGAAGCGGTAACTTCCGGCCTCCCTGCAACCAAAGAGGTGATATTGATGATGTTGGGAAGCAAGAAAGTACCAGCGGTTATTTGCGTCAGTTCGACCAAATACCAAGCCAATGCCATTGGAGTTGCTGGATTCAAATTCAATGGATGCAATGAAACGGCCGACCTTGAAACCTTCAGCTTCTGGACGCCACAACAATTGGGCACCGGCCTTGCGGGTGCGGGCAAGGGTCAGTGACCCGCCTCGAGCCAGGGTACTTTGTTCTATGCGTCCTTCGCCGTTATTGAAACTCCAACTGGGCGTAGGGGAGCTGGCGTTCAGGTTGGGTTCCACTGCAGCAAAAAAAGCGTCCAGAGGGCCTGGGCTATCGATCAGGGTATGTGTTGCAAGATCCCATAAGAAGCGAGCCTTGTAGGGAGTGGCATTGGTATCAATGCTAAGATCGAGGCTGTGTATGACATCGCCACTGGTACTGGGCAGCTGTAGGTATTCGTAGAACAGATCGAATTGGGCGCGACGTTGCTCGATAGGCTCTGGTTTGAACTTGAGGGAGTGGATACCCTCACGGCGCAGATCGGTATGATCCTGGGTAAGCAGGCCATGAATGATCTGATCCAGATAGGTTGTGGCTGCACTGTCATTGCCACCGCTAATGTTAACTTGAAGGGTTGCTTTAAATTTCCGGCCGTAGATTTCACCGTGTGGATCAGGATGCAGCCCCACATAGCCGCCAAGTCCCGAAGGACGAATGACGTCCGGTAATATGCGAACCTCTCGGGTCAGGCCTGAAGGTACTGACGCGGGAAGAAGCCCTGTAATAGTCGAGTCTAAAGCCGTGAGGGCAGACTCGGCGAGTGCATCCATACAACCACCCTTTGCCATATAATTTAATGGCGTTGACTATTGTTAACACCGCTTGAAAATAACTTTTCTTACATTAGCTAAGCGCTATTTACCACATTAAATTTCCATTACGAATTCATTAGAACACCACCTCCGAGCCATCGTCAACCATGCTATTTTTGGGGAAAAACAGGGTTTCAAGTGATGGTGGTTATTAATGCTCTTTTCCGTGTTCCCTTTGGTGGCATGTACCAGTGAAATGATATTTTGTGGGATTTGATTGGTACTTTGCCAATATGAAATAGTCACTGGGATGGTAATAAGGATGGCTGATGAAGTAGATGCCTCTTTCTCAGGTTGCCTCTCTTCGGTACAGCAGCCATATTTTAGAATCTGCTATGCAGTCCTGAGGTTCTCACATGATTTATGTAACTTCTCAATAACCTGTGGCAGCCACAGCCTGCTGCTTTAATAATGCTGATAAACCAGGTATCTGATGTTTTGTCACATCCAGCCTATCTTGCAGATATTGCCAGAAAGAGATGCCCTGCTTTCTACATGTCTTCTTCAGGCTGGCAAAGGTGTCTCTGCATCTTCGCCCCTCATGGCTTCGTGTCCCTCCACTGATCTTCTTTTTCTTCACGAAGTCTCGGATATCTGTTTCACTGCCATTGGTATGCAAAGGTATCTTGGGCCTCTCTAGAACAAGCAGTAACTCTGGTTTTTTGCTGCGTATTCGTTTCAGCAATTGATTCAATGTTTGGTAAGAGGTCTTTCGGCTAAAGACCAAATCGAAATCCCGCCACAATTGAGCCGCTTTATCTGGATCAGGTTCGGTTTGAAAGGCTTTCAATCTGGAATAGTAATCAGATTTACTTGTTGTCAGCGGTCCTTGCGCACAACCTCTCTCGTGAATTACAGATGATTACACATGCACCCACAAGAAAAACGCAGGAAAAACGACCTGCACTATGGCAATTTGAACAATTAGGCACATTAAGGCGGAGGGTTATTCAGCGTGCAGGCCGATTAATCAGGCCACAGGGACAGCTGACCTTATCAATGAGTGCAAATGAGGCCGTACAAAATGAGTTGTTGTATTACTTGGATGAAATTAAGCTAATAGCTTAGCTGCTTTATGACTAAGTTTATGTAACGCTAGGGTAAAGCGGTGTGCTGAAATTTGTGTCAGACCTCCATTTGCCCTTGAGCGTTTCTGAATAACGCTAAAACCATATGTAAGGGAACTATTACTAAGGACTTTT
>Ga0316190_10002046_pt1 | contig 14716 bp, 13 predicted proteins | sample Eddworburrow2_MG_FD_204929 | JGI IMG/M metagenome (GOLD analysis project Ga0316190, IMG submission 204929) | Coastal sediment microbial communities from Maine, United States - Eddy worm burrow 2 | ecosystem: Environmental > Aquatic > Marine > Coastal > Sediment | place: USA: Maine | collected... | reverse complement strand
TTGGCTGGATGACGATTTTTTGAAGGGTTAGGAGGATAAAAATAAGGGGTAGAAAGTCTTTAAAGGCCACCTTTCCCAAGGTAATCCTTTACACTTTATTTTGTTTGTTTTCTGCCAGTAGTTTTTGTGATTTTTCCACAGACTTTGGGTTTGTTTAGTAGTAAAATAGAGGGTAATGAAAAAACCGAAGCTTTAGGCTCCGATTTCTTCAAGATTATAAGTATTCTATTTTGTTGGGCTAAAACATTCCGGGAGGAATAGGTCGACCAGCAAAATAGGTCTTTAATCTCTATGGTTATTATAGTAACCCATGGAGGTTCGGGTAGTCAAAAGATGTTATGTGGATAAGTCCATATAGCATATATAAATATGCCAAAAAACCAAGAGAATACGTCTTCTCGTATTGGAGGAATTGCTTCCAGAGCATTAAGAGGAAAGAAGATTTCTCAAAGAGAATTAAAGTCTCTTGCTGGGTCTGTTCTTACTCAGCGCCCAGATAAAAAAAGTTAAGAATTATTTTTCTTAACGATCTTTCAAACACTCGCAAATTTTCGAAATTTGCGAGTGTTTTGATGGCGGGAATCTGTCACGAGTTACTAAGTCTTTTGTTCGCCCTTTGGGCTCCAAAAGCCTAAGTACTCTCGACCCCGACTCGCCTAATATTGCTCCAAGTATTCGCAACGGCTCTGTCTTTCGATTCCCGTTCATCAAGTAATTATTAAAAAAGCTCCCAAAAAGGGAGCATTTTTAATAATTGTGGAGATGGCGGGAATCGAACCCGCGTGCAAAAAGGTTCCTAGGATGAGTCTACAAAGTATATTTTATTTGTTTTATCGTAAACGATAAAGTTCAAAGATTAAAGTATTAAATAAACAAAACCTTTAATCTCCTAGTTTCTAATTTAAGAAAAGAGTTGAAACAATCTCTTATCCTGTTCCGAATTTTATAACACCCAGTTCTACCTCTCGGAAGAAAGTAGAGTGGACGCCAACTTAAGCTAAAGCTAAGGCTGGTGTGAAGTATGGGCTAACCATTGCTTTCACGTTTTTGGATAAGTTTGCACTTATTCAAGTTCAAAGCTTTTAACGAGTTCTTCGAGCTCGACTTCGCACATTCTAAAGAATGATTCTTTGTCTAGGCCGATCATCCCCTTAAAGTTCTTAATAGGCAGTAGGGATTATTTTTGTAAACAAAAATAACTACTTATTAAAAACTTTAAGCGAATGACCGATGAATTTTCAAAGGTCTATTTGTCTCTTATTTCACGAGCTACGTCACGAGCAGAGTCTCTTTTTTTGATATCTTCTCTTTTATCGTATTTCTTCTTTCCCCGTCCGATACCAATTTCGAGCTTCAAATTATGTCCTTTACTATACACCGAAATTGGGGTGATTGTCAACCCCTTCTTACTATCAATATCCGCTAATTTAGCCAATTCTTTCTTAGTTAAAAGAAGTTTTCTGTTTCTATAGGGATCGTAGCTGTCTGGAGTATTAGCAGGCTGGAAAGGGGGAATATGAGCCCCTATTAAAAAGGCTTCACCTCCGCGAACGATAATATAGGCACCTTCTAAAGAGCCTTGATTTTTCCTCAAGGACTTAGCTTCAAAGCCTAAAAGCTTCAAACCAGCTTCCATTTTTTCTAGAATTTCATAGTTAAAATGGGCTTTTTTGTTTTTAACAAAAGTTGGCATGGGCTAATGATAGCAGTATCTAAACAGTTTGACAAAGAGTTTCATTAGTGATATTTATATCAATAGATATATGTCCCATGGAGGTTAACAATGATTATTCCACCAGAAGTAGTTCTTATTTTTTTGGTATTTTTCTTCTTTGGTTGTGGTGGTTATACATACAACGGGAAAGGAATTCCATCTATATATAAATCAGAAAAACCAATTCAAAGGCTAATCATTGTTTTTACCAGTAGTGCTTTTTTAACAATGGTACCTTTGTTTGGTTATGAAGGTTGGGATTTTTTGGTAGAAAAGTTTGGCTTTGAAGGGGCTATCTTTTTTTCTTTTATTTTTTTAACCTGAAATTATAGTCAATACCGCTCCGAACTTGGAGCGGTTTTTTCTTTATAGGAATCTGTTATAATAGTCTTACTAATACTAAATAAATTTTAAATAAAATGAATTTTTTCAACAATAAAAAGAAAAAAAAGAAAGGGAAGAAAAAACCTGTTTTAAATAGTAAACAGCAGTTTTTGAGTAATATTATAAGCACTATTCTAATCTTTGTGATTTTGATGACAGCTTACTCTATTATTTCTGAAGGTCAAAAAGAAGTAACAGATGTTTCTATTTCTCAATTAGCCACCAGTATTACAAACAACGAAGTTAAAACCATTACCGTTAAAGGAGATAAATTAGAAATAGAACTTCTAGACGAATCTTTTCAGAAATCTAAAAAAGAAGTAGAAGCTTCTCTTTCCGAAACTCTCATAAATTACGGAGTAACAGCTGAGCATTTAAACACAGTTAATGTGGAAATTAAAAACCCCTCAGGTTTTTGGTTTATGAGTCTTTTGCCTTTCCTAATTCCTCTATTGTTTATTGGTTTACTTATTTGGTTAATCACTAAACAAATGAAAGGTTCAGGTGGGGGAATGCAGGCTTTCACTTTTGGAAAATCCAAAGCTCGAATTATTGATCCCAATGACAAAAAACAAAAAGTAACCTTTAAAGATGTCGCTGGAGCCAAAGAAGCCAAAGAAGAACTTCTAGAGATTGTTGACTTTTTAAAGAACCCTAAAAAATTCCTAGAAATTGGAGCTAAGATTCCCAAAGGAGTTATTTTAATGGGAGCCCCGGGAACTGGTAAAACTCTTTTAGCTAGATCTGTGGCTGGTGAAGCTAAAGTTCCTTTCTTCCATTTATCAGGTTCAGAGTTTGTAGAAATGTTTGTGGGAGTGGGAGCTAGCAGGGTTCGTGATTTATTCCAAATGGCAAAGAAAGCTTCTCCTTCCATCATCTTTATTGATGAAATTGATGCCGTGGGCCGAGTGCGTGGTACCGGCGTTGGAGGAGGTAATGATGAAAGAGAACAAACCCTTAATCAAATTCTAGTGGAAATGGATGGTTTTGAGCCAAATGAAAAAGTTATAGTTATGGCTGCTACTAACCGTCCAGATGTTTTAGATCCAGCTCTTTTAAGACCTGGTCGTTTTGATCGAAGAGTAACCTTAGATTTACCAGACCGAGATGATAGAGAACAAATTTTAAAAATTCACTCCAAAGAAAAACCTTTTGCTGAAGATGTGAACCTAAGAGTTATCGCTGAAAGAACTCCTGGATTTTCTGGAGCAGATTTATATTCCCTAATGAATGAAGGCGCTATTCTAGCGGCTAGAGAAAATAGAAAACAAGTTTTTCAATTTGACCTTATCCGTTCAATTGAAAAAGTAATGTTAGGACCAGAAAGAAAAAGTCACATTCTTTCTAAAGAAGAAAAGAAAATTACTGCCTATCATGAGGCTGGTCATGCTCTAGTAGCTTCTGTTTTACCTCACGCTGACCCTGTCCATAAGGTTTCCATTGTGGCTAGAGGAAATGCTGGGGGATACACCCTCAACCTTCCTTTAGAAGAAAGAAGGCTACAATCCAAAAAAGATTTCTTGGATGATATTGCTGTTATGCTTGGAGGTTATGTTGCTGAGAAAACTATTTTTGGAGATATAACTACTGGGCCATCAAATGACTTACAAGTGGGTACAGCTCTAGCTCGAGACATGGTTACTAAATATGGTATGGCTGATAATATTGGACCCATCGCTCTAGAAGGAGCTGGAGGCAAGGCTATGTTCGGTCGTGGAGTAAATGACAAAGAGTATTCTGAGAAAGCTGGGGAGATGATAGATAAAGAAGTTTCTAATATAATGAATGGAGCTTTAGAAAAAGCTCAAAAAACTCTCACTAAACATCGCAAGGTTTTGGACGCCATCGCCAATGAGTTGATAGAGGTGGAAACCATAGAAAGAGAAGAGTTTGAGAAAATATTAGTAGCCAATGGTATAATACCGAAGAAGAAAAATTTAGAAGAATAATAAATTAAAAGGCTTAATACCCTACAAAATTAAAATGCCAAAAGAAGAAAAGAAAAAAGTTAATGTTATTGAAAAAGAATTACCAGTAAAACCTTTAACCGTTCAAGAAATTAAACTCAATACCTTTGAAAGACTAGAGAGAATTCACGATGAATTCAAGATGGGTTTTGACGCCATCATGAACCATCCAAAATCAGCTTCTATTTTTGGGTCAGCTCGTTTCAAAGAAGATAACCCTCATTACAAAAAAGCTCAATCAATTGGTCGTAAATTATCTGAAATTGGATTCTCTATTGTTACCGGTGGTGGTCCTGGAATAATGGAAGCAGGAAATAGAGGGGCTCAAGAGGGGGATCATGGAAAAAGTTCCATTGCTTTTTCTATTGAATTACCTTTTGAACAAGCCACTAATCCCTATGTTGATTCTAATTTAAATTTCCATTACTTTTTTAGTCGAAAGGTTCTTCTTTCTTTTTCAGCTGAAGCTTATCTGTTTTTCCCAGGTGGTTTTGGTACCCTAGATGAATTTTTTGAAATCATTACTTTAGTTCAAACAAAAAAAATTCCTAAGGTACCGATTATTTTAGTAGGAGATGACTATTGGGGTAAGTTGGAAGTATTTATGAAAGAATATCTAAGAGATAAATACGAAACAATTGACGACGATGATATTGATCTTTACACCATTACTGAAGACGAAGACAAGATCGTAGAAATTGTTAAAAATGCTCCATTGAGAAACGAATAGTTTAAAATATTAAAAAAGCCGCCGAAGAACCAAATGGTTCCTCGGCGGTTTTTGCTATCTGGGGATAGATCTCATCAATAGAATTTCTGTGAAAGAAACCTCTACACGATTTCTCCATTTGTTTGTTTCAATAATACATCTTCCAGTATTTTGATAGCAATTAATTAGCTTAACTTCCTCACCTTTGCATACCAAAGTCATACTTTGCCATCTTCTCAACAAATCCATTTGAGATGCATTCATAAGAAAAGATGAACCATTAACTGGAGCAGTAGAAGGATTTTTTAAATAATCATTTACTTTGGAAAAGTGAACAACCACCTGCTTTTTTTGTAGTTGGTTATTCTCTAAAGTGCAATAAAGTGTCTTGTTTTCGCAATTAAGTAAAATCCATCTTTCTTCCCAAGGCCGATTACTTCTGTACCAATTACTATAAGCTTCTTTTTGTTGATTATTATTATCAACAATAACTCTCTGGCCCTTGCCTTGAGTCTTAGTTGGGTTTTGTCCAGACATTCCACCTAAGATTGCTCCAAAAATATCCAGAGGGCTTACTTCTTCGGCTTGCCCTAAAGTAGGGAAAGATAAAACAAATAACATAATTATTAAAGAACAGATCTTTTTCATCACAACCTCCTGAGTCGTAAGTTTTTGTTTCTATCTAGACATTACAATAAATTTACTTATTCGTCCATTATAATTTGTATGTACAAAAAAATACCCTTAATAAGGGTATTTTAATATTGTGCGCACGACTCGGTCTGATGACCTCACTGCACTGCTGTTTATAACTAATCGCTATGCTCTTAGATAAACAGGGAGCCCACTAGGATTTGCGACTTATTTTTGTTCACAAAAATAGAAGTGCCCTTGTGGTAAACCTAGGACCTCGGAGATATATCTAAAGATATTTTGACTTCATTCAGACGAATTGCAAATATGTGTCCGCCCACTAGGATTTGAACCTAGGACCTCGGAGATATAAGCTCCGTGCTCTAACCAACTGAGCTATAGGCGGACACATATTTTCAATCGATCTTCATTTGTCAAAGTAAGCTCCGTGCTCTAACCAAACAGCTATAGGCACATGTACTTATTGGGTAAATATGATTTTATCTTACTCTGCTGTCTTTCGCAATCTTACTCAAAATGAGTTTCATCTTTTCTTTCTAATAGAACCCTTTTAATAGAAGGGTGTTTTTTAAATTCAGGATCTTTTTTTATTATTTTTTTAGCTTCTTCTCTAGCGGCTTCCACCATTTTTATATTCTTAATGGCTTCCATACCAACATCAGAAATTCCCCACTGTCTTTTTCCTGAAAGTTCGCCAGCTCCTCGTAAAGATAAATCTAACTCTGATAATTCAAAACCATTTTTTGCAGTCTTTAAAGCCTTAAGACGGTCTAAAGATTTTTTAGTTTTAGTGTCAGCAAAAACGTGACAATAAGATTGGTGATTACTTCTCAAAACCCTTCCTCTTAATTGATGGAGTTGAGACAAACCAAATCTTTCAGCTCCCTCAATAATAATAGTAGTGGCATTAGGAACATTAACTCCCACTTCTACCACCGAAGTGGCTACTAGAATATCAATTTTATGATCCGCAAAATCATTCATAACTTCCTCTTTTTCTTTGGGGGTCATTTTACTGTGTAGAATTTCAATTTTGTATTCAGGAAAAATATCTTTTTCTAATCTTTCCGCTTCAGCCTTAACTGATTTTACTCTTAGGGATGTGGCTTTTGTTTCATCTGGTTCATTAATTCTTGGGCAAATAACATAGAGCTGACGTCCAGCTTCCAATTCTTTTTTTACATCTTCATACACTCGGTCTCTTTTATTGGGTAAAACTATTTCTGTGATAATTGGCTTTCGTCCAACAGGCATTTCATCTAATAGAGTTAAGTCTAGGTCTCCGTATACTGTTAAGGCCAATGTTCGGGGTATAGGGGTGGCTGTCATGGAAAGTAAGTGAGGAAACATTTCATCTTTTTTAACCAAAGCCATTCTTTGTTTTATTCCAAAGCGGTGTTGTTCATCAATAACTACATAGGCTAAGTGTTTAAATTTTACAGATTTTGAAATCAAAGAATGGGTTCCTACCAGAATAGGTATTTCCCCGTTGGCGACCCATTTTAAAAGTTGAGCTCGGGAAATATTAGTAGCTTCTTCAGGGTTTGTTTTTGATGGGAACTTTTTACAACCGCTGGAAGTAATAAGCCCAATGTTAATAGGTAGATGTTTAAAATATTCAATAAATGAATCAAACTGTTGGTTAGCTAAAATTTCCGTAGGAGTCATATAGGCTACTTGGAGATTACCAAAATCCTGTTCTTCTGGGTGGGTGGTGACAATAGAATGTGCGGTCACTGCAGCCACGGCGGTCTTACCAGACCCCACATCACCTTCCAATAACCTAGACATGGGTTTACCTTCCTTAAAATCTTTTAATATCTGATCAATAGATTTCTGTTGAGACTTAGTCATTTTAAAAGGGAAACGATCTGTAAACTCCTCAATTTTTTTTCGAGGGACATTAACAGTAAAAGCTGGGTTTTTGTCGTATAGTTCTCTAGCTTTAGCTCGTTCTAATTGAATAAAAAAGATTTCTTCAAAAGCAAATCTTTTTCGGGCAGCTTGAGCATCTTTTTCATTTTTTGGGGAGTGCGCCCAGACAATAGCAGTTTTTAATGTTGGGAGATTATATTTTTTTAAAATTTCTTCGGGAACATCATCCTGAAGTTCATCAAGTAAATCACTCCTAAGAATTTTTTGAACAGAGTGATGAAACCATCTTGAAGTAATTCCTCGACTTTCAGGATAAATAGGGGATAGAAAAAGTTGGGTGTCATTTTTTTCTCCTTTATCAAATAAAGAGTTTTCCATATTTATATCTTTAGGGTCAATAACCTCAGCTTCTGGATTGGCTAAATACATTCCATATTTTCCTTTCGTGACTTTTCCTTCAAAGCGAGCAAAGTCTCCAGCTTTAAGCATCTTGGCAATGTAGGGTTGATGAAACCAAGTAGCTTTTATTTTTCCTGTGCCGTCTTCAATGGTGGCATCGGACATGGGTATTTTTTTACGATAGGCTTTAGATGTTTTGATATTTAAAATCTTTCCATAGATAACAGCATTGTCTCCTTCCTCTAAATATTTAATTTGTTTTAATCCAGATAAACTACTATATCTGGCAGGGAAATGAAAAAGGATATCTCGCACAGTTTTTAAACCGAGCCTATTCAAGGCTTTGGCTTGAGTTTCTTTCAGTCGGGAGATTTCTTTAATGGGGGAATTTAAGTTCATTAATATATTTTACCTTGTTTGGAGTGAAAAAGAAAAAAGGCGAGGATATAAATCCTCGCCTTCAAATAGTTTTGCCAATCAAGCATCATGTGGCATCCTGCTGTCACCGCCACCGCCACCGTCGCTAATTGGTGTGTAGTTTGGTAGCTTACCTATATTTTTAAGCCAGACATTCCTTGTTTCGAGATGTTCACAATGAAGTGGGCAAAAATCTACTTTGCGGGTGCATTCCACACAATCTTGTGGTTCTTTATCGGGCATAAGTTTGTCCTCCAGGGTTCTAGCTTACTAGAATGTAATAAATATAGGTTGATGTGTCAAGGAGAAGGGGGGCATGAGTTACTAAATAGACGACAGTGGGCTTGTCCCGCGATTACTAAGTAAGGAGTGAGGGGATTCGGTCACGAGTTTCTAAATAAAATTTTTGCTCTTATGAGCTCGATTTTCTTAAGAACTCGCGACCCCGTCTCGGCGACAAGCACTCACTTCGCTCGTCTTGTATACCGCCTCCGACTTTCGAACCCCACCGTCTCAAACATAACGCAAAAATAAAAACCCCTCAATCGGGGTTTTTATTTTACGTTGCGGTGTTTCTTGGACGAAGTTCGAACATTGTATGAGCAAAATCCGCAGGATTTTGATGACTGACGCACGCGCGGAGCGCGTGGTGGCTTTGAACCAAATCGTACGCTCGGATTTTGCGGTAATGCTGACAATCCGCGCCTCGCGCTCCTTCCAGTCGCGAACCAAAACCAAAAATTTCCTTACCTTTCCTTTTAAAACGGCGGGGGGTGCAGGGGGGAGCCGCAAAAAAATGAAAGGAAATTTTATGGTTTTGTTTTCGTCGCTTCACTACTCCAGAAAGGGCTTATAAATAATATTGCACAAGTGCAACATACCACCCTTTCTTCCGTAGCTTGCGCCGAACGAGGTGCTACGTCCGTAGTAGCTTGAGAGTCCGCTCCCTCACGAGAAACGCTTCTGATTGGCACTCGCTATCGCTCGTATGCCTCGTCAGCGTTCTCGTGGCTCGCTCGTTGGCTTCGATTAGATAAGGTGTAATTACTTTACTTTCTCCTTTGAGACTACTTCAACAAGTGTGTATTTGTAAATACTCGCGTCAGCAGGAACTTCACCATCAAACGCTTTCTCTTTGTTCACCGTTAGGATGTATTCGTATCCTTCTTCGTACTCAAACCCTTTTATGTCGTCATAAAAATATTCTCCATTTACAATGAGGCACTTTTGCGGGGCGACACCTACGCAATCAACTCGCTCTGCTCCTATGGTAAATGTTTCTTCTCCTGTTATAAGCTCATGTGATACTTCTGTAGTGGGCATAACAGGGTCAAGTGTGTTATCACCCTTATTGCGATCACTTACTTGCATTCCGTTTTCTTCAATTTCTATTTTATTACCGTCCACGTCGTACCCTTCTTGATCTGATAGATAATTAAACTTGTACATGCCCGCAAGAGCAACTATAGCAATAATTACAACGACTCCGATTATAATTCCTTTTGTGATTTTCATAGTATTGTTAGTTAAATAATAATGTATTTGGGTATCTAAGTAAACTTTAAGGGGGTTATCTTGGTTACAGTGTTTTTGAAAAAGCAGATTGTGCCCTTCGTTAGTTTAGCACAATCGAATCTATATGCGCCTGCCCCAAACCCACCCATGCGCGCGCAAGCGGAACTCCCTTATTTTCAACAAGCTAGTCACTCCAATTTTCAACCAAGTCGATCGTTTTATTGTTTGGTTCGTGCGGAGACGGTGGGATTCGAACCCACGAGGGTTTTAACACCCTACTTCGTTAGCAGTGAAGCGCTTTCGACCACTCAGCCACGTCTCCGTTTATTCAATTGTTTGCACCACTTTGGTTAATCTAGGATCATTTTGAGTATAAAACATTAATTCGATTAACTAATAAATATTATCATATTTATTAGAATCTTATTGAACACTCAGCCACGTCTCCATATATTCAATTGTATGTACCACTTTGTTTAATCTAGAGTCACTTCGAATATTAAACATTAATTCGACCAGTTGTTCAGTGTTCTTACACTTCACATGGTCTCATTTAACACTCAGCCACGTCTCCAATCTTCTTTATAAATGATAAATACATCAAAATAATACCTTAATTTTTATACTTCTCCAAGTTTTTTATATAAATCATATTTCTTTAATTTTCAGTATCCGCCAAGAGGCGGATAGCTAAAGCGAGTTTATCTTTTTTAAAATACTCACGAGAAGTCTCCCAAAAATTAAGGAGTTTTGTAGAAAAATATATTTGTTTGACCGATAGGGAGTTATGTATTTTTCGTTAAGAAAAACGACTGTAATTTTTGAGGAGCTGAAGTGGTATTTAAAAAAAGTATAAAGGAGCGAACCCTGTGGATAACTTTTTTAAAATAATATTAATGAGCGACCGTAAAAGCAATTACTTTTTTTGCACCAGCTTCAATTAAAACTTTCTTCGCTTCACTCAGGGTTGCTCCCGTAGTGGTTACGTCATCAATCAAAATAATATTTTGATTTTTTATAATTTCTGATCCTCTTATTTCAAAGCAATCTTTTATATTTAACTTTCTTTCATTCTTGTCTTTTATGGATGTCTGACTAGGAGTGTCTTTTATCTTATAAAGGACATTTAAAATTGGGGAAAGGGATTCATCTATAAAAGACAATTTTTGAACGATTACTTCTGATTGGTTGAACCCCCTTTGTTTTAAGCGGTTTTTTGATAAAGGTATAGGGATTAATAAAGGTTTCTCAAAATTATTAAAAGCTTTTAAATCAACTAATTCTTCTAATAATTTATCATAAATTACCTGAGCTAGTTTAGACGAAATGACTTCATTGTTTTTGTACTTTAATGCCCATATGGCTTTTTTGATAATTTTGTTTTGGTATTCAAAAATAGAAAAAATATTAGGTTCATTATTTTGAGAACTAAGAGGAATTTTGGACAAACAACCATCACACAAAGAAGTTTCTTTTTTATAGCAACCCACACAAAATTGTGGAAAAATAAAATCTAAAATTTTGTTGATAATTTTAAACACAATACTTTTATTTAGTGTGGATACAAGGTCAAAAGTAGGAGATTACTATGATATAATAGTTACTAATAGATTAACATATATGGGAAATATTTTTAACAAACTTTTAAATTTTGAAGGCAGTCCTTGGAAAAAAGACCAAAGTGTTATTGGTCTAGATATTGGTTCCTCTGCTGTTAAAGTTATTCAATTAAAACAAGTAAAAGGACGAATTATTTTAGAAACATACGGAGCTTTAGCTTTGGGTCCTTACGCCGACCTATCTATTGGTCAAGCTGTTAGTTTACCACCAGATGAAATTAGCGCAGCCATTAAAGACTTATTTAAAGAATCTAACATAACAACAAATAATAGTGGCGTCTCTATTCCTATGAAATCAACACTCATTTCTTTAATTGAAATGCCTCCTATGGATGCTAGACAATTAGCTGAAATGATTCCCTTGGAAGCCAGAAAATATATACCTGTTCCCATTTCAGAAGTAGCTTTAGATTGGCAAATAGTCCCTAAAATTAGCGACATAGAGGAGAATGAAGACGAAGAAACTCCAAAAGAAAAAGAAAATGGACGTGATAAACTTAATATTTTAATTGTTGCGATTCATAATGAAATATTAAAAAATTATCAAGCTATAACTCAAAGTATTGGGTTAGTAGTTTCTTTTTTCGAAGTAGAAATATTTAGTACAATAAGGTCTACTTTTAGTCATGATATGACTCCTACTATGGTTTTGGATATGGGGGCAGGAACAACAAAGCTCTCTGTTGTTGAAAGAGGTGTTGTTCAAAGTTTTCATACAATCAATAGGGGTTCTCAGGATATTACCTTAGCTATTTCTAAATCAATGGGAGTTGATGTTAAAAAAGCTGAGAGCTTAAAAAGAGAAATTGGAATAGAAAACAAAACTAGCGAGAAAAACGTTTCAGATGTCGCTAAACTTTCAGTTGGGTATATCTTTGATGAGTCAAATAGGGTATTATTAAACTATCAAAGGAAGTATAATAAAACTATAAGTAAGGTTATTTTAACCGGAGGAGGTGTTTTATTAAAGGGTTTTTTGCAAGATGCGAAAGAACACCTTGAGACGGATGTTGTTTTTGGAGACCCCTTTGCTAAAGTAGAAGCCCCAGCTTTTCTTGAACCAGTTTTAAAAGAAGCCGGACCAGAATTTGCTGTCGCTATCGGATTAGCTTTAAGAAAATTACAAGAAAAATAATATTTTAATAAAAATCCAAATTTAAAAACATGGATCAAAAATCTCAAGCATCATTTATTCCCAAAAAAACCTTAATTAAAAAAGGGGCTGGAAAGAAGAAACCAATTAGTTTAGTTTTACTTGTTTCTACTATTATCTTTTTTGTTACTATCGCAATAGGTGGAGGTATTTATTTATATAAAGTGACAATAGAGAATCAGGTAAAAGTAGATAATAAAAATCTTGTAGATAATCAAGAGACTTTTGATCCTACAACTATTGTTGACTTAGATCGTTTAGATAAGAGGATTATTTTAGCCCAAGACTTACTATCAAAGCATATTATGTCTTCTGTCATTTTTGATACTTTAGAAGAATTAACGTTAAAGAGTGTTCGGTTTAACGAATTTACTTATTCAGTTAATAGTAAAGGAATAATTGAAATTACTGCTAATGGGGAAGCTCTTGGTTATGGTTCAGTTGCTCTACAATCAGATATTTTTGGAGGAAATAAATATATTAAAGATGAGATATTCTCTGGATTAAGTTTGAATGAGAAAGGTCAGGTTATTTTTGATTTTTCTGCGACCATAGACCCTTTGTTAATTTTATATAGCGAAAATCTATAAAGATTTAATTAATTATTATGTCTAAATTTATAATTTCCATTATTTTAATAGTAATATCCGCAGGAGCCTTTTTTGGCTTTATTGACCCTACTTATACAGAGGTTCAAGTTCTAGATGTTAAAAAACAAGAGTTAAATAGTGCTTTGAATAATTTTAAAGAAATTCGACAAACAAGAGATAGTCTTTTAGAAAAAAGGAAAAATATCAGTAGCGTAGATATTGCTAGACTAAAGAGATTTGTCCCAGATCATGTAGATAATGTTAGGTTGGTTATGGAATTAGATAATATTGCGGCTCGCTATGGTATGTCATTAAAGAATGTAAAAATAAATTCTGATGCTGGTAAAGGAAGTGATCTTTTGGGAGTAGCTGATGTTAATTACGGCACACTTGATTTAGACCTCACTGTTGTAGGCTCTTATGGTGTTTTTGTGTCTTTTTTGAGAGACCTAGAAAAGAGTTTAAGAATTATTGACGTTAAGTCTATATCACTTTATTCAGGTAATAATGATTTTTATGAATACAATGTTGGTATTCAGACTTATTGGCTTAAATAATAAAATAATACTAACATTATGGATTCAAAAAAAATAAAAATATTAATAATCGCCTTCATTGTCATTGTTGTTGCAGTTATTTTAATGTCTATTCTAAAAGGAAGTGAGTCTCAACCACTTATTGCTTCAGAAAATATTTCTGCTTCTAATGGCGTTCAAGATAGAGAAATTCTTGGTTTATTACTTAATTTAAAATCTATTAAATTGGATATAGTTTTATTTTCAGATAGGCTTTTCCAAAGTTTGGAAGACTTTGGTGTTGATTTACCAGACGAACCAAGACAAAGAAATAACCCGTTCGCTCCCATAGGATCTGACGAAATAATTAATATTGAAAATCCTTTAGAAGGAGATTTAGAAACTAACATATAATTTTATGGCCTTATTAGATTTTTTGGTTCAAAAAGGGTTAATAGAGCAAAGCCAATCCGAGGAAATTTTAAATGAATCAGAAAAAAAAGGTTTAAAAGTTGAAGAAGTTTTAGAGTCTAAGGGTGTTGATAAAAAACAACTTCTTGAATTAAAAGGAGAGTATTTAAATATCCCAGCTAAAAGCTTGGAATCTCAAGTAGTTTCTTTTGATATTTTAAAATATGTCCCAGAAGAATCAGCTCTTCATTATAAATTTATACCAATTAGTTTAGAAGACGGGGTGCTACATATAGGTATTGTTGATCCTGACAACATAGAAGCTCGGGATGCTTTACAGTTTATTGCATCTAAATCTAAGATACCTTTTAAACTTTTTTTGGTTTCTAATTCAGATTTTGAAAAAGCTGTTAAGAATTATAAAGGTTTATCTGGAGAAGTAACTCAAGCTTTATCTGAATTGGAAACAGAGCTTTCTCTTGGCGGGGAGTTAGTTGATATCGGTTCAGCCGAAGATGTTGTTAAAGGTAAAGGATCTCAAATTGAAACTAAAATTATAGAAGATGCTCCTGTTACTAAAATTGTTGCTGTTGTTGTTCGTTACGCAACTTCTGGGAATGCTTCCGATATTCATATTGAACCAATGGAGGGGCGTGTTAGGGTGAGATTTAGGGTTGACGGAGTTTTATATACTAGTCTTTTTCTTCCTTCTTCTGTACATAGTGCTATGGTAGCCAGGATAAAAATTCTAGCTAACATGAGATTAGATGAAAAAAGAAAACCTCAAGATAGTC
>Ga0316190_10002045_pt1 | contig 14716 bp, 20 predicted proteins | sample Eddworburrow2_MG_FD_204929 | JGI IMG/M metagenome (GOLD analysis project Ga0316190, IMG submission 204929) | Coastal sediment microbial communities from Maine, United States - Eddy worm burrow 2 | ecosystem: Environmental > Aquatic > Marine > Coastal > Sediment | place: USA: Maine | collected... | reverse complement strand
CGACCAGCGGGTGATCTCCGCCAAGTGGGCCGTCAGCGTTCCGCTGATGGTGATCGTCGTCTCGATCGTCGCCACGAACCTCGGCATGTACTACGGGATGGACGGGAAAACGGCGGTCCTAGACACGAAGGTCGAGCAGATCCAGGGCTCGGTCCAGAAGATCGAGGACGCGGTGGGGAAGCTGGCGACCACGACCTCGGCCGAGTTGCGCTCGCTGCGGGCTCAGCAAACGGTCATCAGGGAGAAACTTGCGACCGAGATCACGAATCTCCGGGTAGAGTTGGCTACCGTCAGGGCGTCAATCGGGAGGCCCTCCGACGGGCCTCCTAAGTGAATGTCCTGCGTCGCCTATCAACCCCCGCAGCCTTGCTGCTCCTAGCCTTCGCGCTCACCCTGACGGGCGTGAACTACGCTCGACACACATCCGTTATCCAGGCCATCCAGAACGTCGAGAAGGAGCGCAAGATGCAGAGTCTACAAGCCAGCTGGGTCAGCGAGGCCATCACCCACACCGTGACCACCCCGCGGCAGCCCGAGGAGTCGGTTCCCGCATGGATCGCCCGGCACAAGGAGTCGGTCGATGCGATGAAGGCAGCCTTCCCGCCGGCTCAGAAGTAGGAGTACGAGTCGGGGTATGAGGCGCCGCAAATGCCTGATGGGCGCCATTTACTCCCTGTACTCCCGTACTCATAGGGTTGACGAAACCCCTGGGGCACCGCGGCCCAAGGCGCCGGGAAGGCCCTCACACGTGCGCATTTACATATACCCCCTATCTATTGAGTACAGGGAGTACAGGGAGCAGAAGGCTAGAAACAGGCATCCTGGTGACTCAGACTAACAGAAGTTAGGCAGAGTCACCGAGGAGTCAGACGGATTCTTTCCTTTTCTTGGTAGCGGAGATAGGAAACAGGGCTATGTTGAGGGCGTCAAGCAGAAAGGCGCACTCATGTCACTCTCCACCCTCATCGCCGCAGTCTTCGTCACGAAGGATGTCACCACGGTCGTCGCCGACGACAGCAACTCCACCGCCGAACAGCGGGCCGAAGAGGCTTGGCTGGCCGACGCCGAAGGTCACGCCGGTACGGTCTACCTCCAGGGCGAGGACTGCTGGTTCATCCAGGTGGTCAGCGAGTACGGCGAGGTCTTCAGCCACGGTCACGTGTTCAAGGTCCAGGCCGACGCTGACGCCTTCCGCTCCCGCGTCGAAGCTCGCCTCCTGGGCACCTCCACCGACGACCTCCGCGAAGACTGCTGGCGCTACGATCGCGTCATGTACGGCACCGCGGCCTACCTCGGCGAGACCGCGATGATGTCGCCGCGTCAACTCGCCGGCGAGCCCGTCTAGGTTTCTTTTCGTTTCTTGGTAGCCATCTCCCGGAGATAGGCTATGTTCAGGGTGTCGCGGGCCGGTCAGCTCGCTCAATCAGGAAAGGCTCCACTCATGTCCACTTCTCCCCATCTCCTCCTTCGCGCCGAGTACCGCGACTGGAACTTCCTCAACGGTGGTTCCGACGGCAAGTACGTCTACGTCGAGGCCCGCAAGCCTCGCCTCCGCGAAGCCGGCTACGCGAAGTTCGCCGCCGAGCTCACCAGCAAGGGCTGGGACGCCAAGGTCAACCTGAGCCGTGACGGGCGCCGCTGGATCTCGATCCGCTGCCTCATCACCACGCAGCCCACCTACGTCGCCGACGGCCTCTACGTCCGCGACATCGGTGGTGCTTGCGCCATCCCCACCCAGGCCAAGAACTAGGAGCTCACAATGGACGCCAACTTCCTCGCGTGTGTCACCGGCACGGCCTACTTCACCTCCAAGACCGACGACGCGGTCGCCGCTCGCTTCATGGCGATCAAGCACCGTCTGGTCCAGAACCCCGACGACGGCGACGCCTTCGGCTACGACTACGCCGGCTCGCGCTGCGACCCCACCTCCCTGGGCTGGAGGTTCGTCCAGTCCTACGGCGACCACGATCCGCAGGCCATCATCCTCGGCGAGCTCGACGCGGAGATCATCGAGACCTGGCACGCAGCCGCGAACGCCTCCGCGTGGTACACCCGGCCGGGTGGAAAGGACTGGGGCGAGTTCTAAGGTCCTCAGACCTCCCCTGGGCCGTTTGCCCAGGGGAGGTCGGGGCCTGGGCCATTCAGATTTCTGAGGCGCCCTGCGGCAGGCCAGGTATGGTGTGCCCTGGGTTCTCTTGTAGCGAGTGATCCCTTTCCTGACTTGACCAGGCACGAGCCCGGAGGGCAACCTTCGGGCTTGTGTTCTTTACAGGCCGCACGCCGGTTTGCCCTTTTCGGGCGGGGTCAGCCGAGGTAGGGTGCGCCGCGGTTCAAGTCAGGAGGTCGGATGACTGAGATGAAGTGGCGTGGGGCGATGAAGCCCTTCGATCATCAGCGCAAGGAAGTCACGGAGCATGGGGCCGACGCCGGCCGTGCCCTCTTCTGGGAGATGGGGACCGGCAAGACCTGCCCCGTCATCGCCGAGGCCGTCGCCCTGCACGAGGCCGGCGAGATCGAGAACCTGCTGGTCATCGCCCCGAACGGGGTCCACCGGAACTGGGTGACCGACGAGATCCCCATCCACATGCCGGAGGAGGCCCAGGCGAAGGCGAAGATCCTCGGCTGGACGGGCTCCTACCAGTCCAAGTGGTTCGGCGCCGCGATGAACGATCTCATCAAGCACAAGGACGGCCTCAGAGTGCTCTGCATGAGCTACCCCGGCATCATGACCAAGGTGGGGGGCCGGTTCGCTCGCCGCTTCCTGGACCGAGGCAGGACTCTGTACGCTGCCGATGAGAGCCAGTTCTTCAAGACGCCGAACGCCGCACGCACGAAGCGGGTCGTCGCGTCCGGCAAGTACGCCCCGTTCCGCCGGATCCTGAGCGGAACCCCGATCACCAACTCCCCCTTCGACATCTTCACGCAACTGAAGTTCCTGGACCCGTCGATCTGGGACGACATCGGCTGCGGCACGTTCGCCGCGTTCAAGACCTACTTCGGGATCTGGGAGGTCCGGCAGACCCGCGACAAGACGCGGTCGTGGCCGGCGCTCGTCTCGTACCGCAACCTGCGGCAGCTGAAGCGCATCGTCGCGGAGCACGGCAGCCGGCTGGTGAAGGACGACGTTCTCGACCTCCCGCCGAAGCTCTACTCCAAGAGGTACTTCACCCTGGACCCCGCGGTCCGCCGGGTGTACGACGAGGTCAAGGAGGACTACATCGCCTTCCTGGACGACGGGGAGTTGGTGACGGCGCCGCTCGCCATTGTCCGGATGATCCGGATGCAGCAGGTCACCAGCGGCTACGTCCCCTCCGACCGTGACGGGACTGGGGATGTGACCCGGCTGAGCCCGACGTCCGGGTCGCGCCGCGTCGCCACGCTGATGGACACCCTGGAGGAGCACCGCGGCCGGCACTCCATCGTGTGGGCCAAGTACCTCCAGGACATCGCGGACATCCAGAAGGAGCTCAAGAAGGCCGGCATCACGTTCGTGACCTACGTCGGGGCGACCAGCGAGCGGGAGCGCGACGAGGCGAAACGCCGGTTCCAGGCCGGGGAGGTCGAGGTCTTCCTGGCCAACGAGGCCGCGTCCACCGGCATCACCCTCCACAAGGCTACGCTGGAGGTCTTCTTCAACACGACGTACCGATGGGACGCCCGGAAGCAGGCCGAGGACCGAGCGCACCGCATCGGTCAGGAGCACCCCGTTCTGATCGTTGACATCGTCGCTGAGGACACCATCGACGAGGGCATCGCAGATGCTCTGAGGCGCAAGCAGCGCACGTCAGATTTCATTCTGGGAGACGACCCCCGAGAGTGGATTTAGACCAAGAAAAAGGTAGGCGAGGGCCGGTGCGCCGGTTATCGTTTCCTCGGTCACGTCAGTCAGGAGAATCATCGCTATGACAACCGGATACGAAGGCTACCAGGACGCCCCTGCCGAGGAGGATCTCGGCCGTCTCGCGGAGCTCGCCAAGGAGCAGTTCGCCGCTGAGCAGGAGGTCGCCCGGTGCGAGAAGGCACTGAAGGCAGCCAAGAAGAAGTTCGCCGACATCGCCGAGGGGCAGATCCCCGACCTGATGGCGAAGATCGACGTCAAGGAGTTCAGCACGGCCAGCGGCCTGCGGATCAAGATCCGCCGCATCATCCGCGCCTCGGTCCCCGTCGCGAACCGCGCACGGGCCTACAAGTGGCTCGACACCCACGGCCAGTCCGGCATGATCAAGCGCAGCGTGATCGTGGGGTTCAACCGCGAGGAGCAGAAGGCTGCCGAGGCCCTGCTGAAGCGACTCCGCCCGAAGTTCGAGAACGTGAGGCAGGAGCAGAAGGTCGAGTCGGCCACCCTCCGCGGCTTCATCCGCGAGCAGATCGACGCAGGCAAGAAGGTGCCGATGGAGCTCTTCGGCGCCGCCGAGGTCCGGGTCGCGAAGATCGAAACCACATAGTCCCTGCTGGGGGTTCAAACCAGACCGTCTGAAGCGCCGGGGACGGGAAAAACGACCGCCGCACCACACCGAAGGAATCATCTCATCATGGCAGCGAAGAAGAAAGCGAGCGCCAAGAAGGCGATCGTCAAGAAGAGGCCGGCCGGCGCCCTGGCCGTGCACGACTACGGCGAAGACGCCGGGGCAGGGTTCGAACAGACGTCCGCCGCGGACTACGCGATCCCCTTCCTCTCCGTCCTCCAGACCAACTCCCCGCAGGTCGAGAAGGGCAGCGGTGCGCAGATCGACGGCGCCGAGGCCGGCAACCTGTTCAACACCGTCAGCCAGGAGTGCTACGACGGCGACAAGGGCCTGGTCTTCATCCCGTGCGACACCGCGCACCAGTACGTCGAGTGGAAGCCTCGCGACTCGGGCGGTGGGTTCGTCGGGGTCTTCCCGCCGGACAGCGACATGGTCACCCTGGCCAAGGAGCAGTCCGTCTCCTTCGGCAAGCTCAAGACCGACGAGGGCAACGACCTCATCGAGACCTTCTACATGTACGGCCTGCTCCTCCGTGACTTCGACGCCACGGACTTCGAGATGGTCATGATCCCGTTCTCCTCGACGAAGATCAAGAAGTACCGTCAGATCATGTACCGCATGCGCACCCTCCAGGGCGTGCCGCTCTTCGCCAACCGCCTGCTCATCACGAGCGTGCCGGAGAAGAACAACAAGGGTTCGTTCTGGAACTTCAAGATCGAGCCGGCCGGCGAGGACCAGGCGTCCTCCCTCCTGCCGCCGATGATCGGCGACGAGCAGAACCCGCTCATGGTCGCCGCGAAGGCGTTCCGCGACCAGGTCCGCTCCGGACAGGCGAAGGCAGCCTACGACTCGGCCGGCGCCGAGGGTGGCGGAGAGGGCGGTGACGAGCCCTTCTAGACCCCCACCAACCCCTGCCGTGCCTCGTGTGGCGTCCTTCTCATTCCACACATTTCCCCTTTTCTCCAGACGCCAGCTCGCCCGTGAGGGTCAGCAGCACGGGGCACGGCTCTTTCTCTAGAAGGTCAAGTCACCATGGATTTCTCCCCGCTACAGGAGCAAGCTCTCGGCTCGGTCGCCGACTGGCTCCGTCACCACAAGACCTACCGTGCCGGCCACGCTGTCGGCGGTGAGCCGAGCCCCGTCTACCGGCTCTTCGGCTACGCCGGCACCGGGAAGACCACCCTCGCCAAGCACTTCGCGAAGGGGGTCAAGGGCGAGGTACTCTTCGGCGCGTTCACCGGCAAGGCCGCGCTCGTACTTCGCCAGAAGGGTGCCCTGGGCGCATCCACGATCCACCAGCTGATCTACCGACCCACCGACCGCGGCACCTCCAGGCTGAAGCTCCTGAAGGCCGCGCTCGAGAAGCTCATCAAGGAGAAGTCCAAGGACGACGCCAAGATGCGGAAGCTGGCGCACGAGATCACCGACGAGGAGGAGAACCTGAAGCAGCCGGCCTTCAGCCTCAACGAGGAGTCGGAGGTCAAGGACGCCGCGCTGGTCATCATCGACGAGGTCTCGATGGTCGGCGCTCGGATGGGGAAGGATCTCCTCTCGTTCGAGACCCCCGTCTTGGTGCTGGGCGACCCGGCCCAGCTGCCGCCGGTGCGGGACGAGGGCTTCTTCACGGCCACCGAGCCCGACACCCTGCTGACTGAGATCCACAGGCAGGCAGCCAAGAGCCCTGTGATCGCCCTGGCGACGTCCGTCAGGCTGGGGGAGGGTATCACCGAGGGGGACTACGGGAGCTCTCACGTTGTGCCCAGGGGCGTGCTGGGGCTGGAGGAGCTCTACGGTGAGCACGACATCATCCTCTGTGGCCTGAACCGCTCCCGGAAGATGCTGAACGGCCGCATCCGCACGGAGCTCCTCGGCCGAACGTCCCATCTCCCGGAGGTCAAGGACCGGCTGGTCTGCCTCCAGAACAACCACGACCTCGGCCTCCTGAACGGCAGCCTCTGGACCGTCCTGGACACCGCGGTCATCGACGACGACCAGATCGGGCTGACCATCGAAGGCGAGGCCGGCGAGCAGATCACCACGGAGGCGCACCGCCACACGTTCGAGGACAGGGAGGTGCCGTTCTTCGACCGGCGCAAGGCCGACTCGTTCGACTACGGATACGCCCTCACCTGCCACAAGGCTCAGGGCTCCCAATGGAAGCGGGTCTGCGTTCTGGACGAGTCGTCCTCGTTCCGGCAGCACCGCCGCAACTGGCTCTACACCGCCATCACTCGCGCCGCCGAGAGCGTGACCGTGGTGACCGGGAGGCGCGTATGATCTCCGAGCGTGACGTCGTCCAACACATCAGGATGCTCTCCTCGTCCGAGCGCGACCCGCTCGGCGTCATGGCGGCTACCTGCGTGCGCTTCCTGAAGTACCGATGGGCGAAGGAGTGGCTGAACGAGACGGCGACCCGCGAGAAGTGGAACGCAGCGCGGCTGCCCCTGACCCGGAAGTCCGTCCTCCAAGCCATGACCGAGTTCTACCCCCTCGCGTGGGCCGGCGCCAACAAGGCCGACGGCACCATCGCCATGGTCACGATCTACACCTATCAGGCCCTGTGCTGGCTGCTCGGGAACGCTCTGGACGCGAAGTTCGGCCGGACGCTCTTCCACGGCTACTGTCACTTCGGCAAGCCCCAACTCGTCCGGCTCACGAACCGCTACCTGCTGGGGCCGTGGGAAGAGTATGACGACAACTCCTGGCACGACTCCGACAAGGAGATCGTCCTGACCGCGAACGAGGCTCTGGCCGCATGGCGCCTGAAGCACAACACGGAAGGCGACACGACCCATGACGAAGCCCAAGACCACTAGACCGACGAACGCGATGGAGTTCTTCGGCTTCGCCAAGCAGCGGGAGGAAATCCGCCTCGCGAAGGAGTCCGGCGCCCGTCCCCCGTGGACGCAGGACCAAGCCCTCCAGCGCCACTACTTCTGCAACATCTTCCGGGAGGACGACCGGACGACCCGGTGGTTCGCCGAGAACATCCGCGGTCCCCTCGCCGAGGACCTCCGCGTGGTCATGGCGACGATGATCTTCCGGTTCATGAACCGCATCGACACGGGCGAGCGGATCAAGGCCTGCCTCCTGGACGGCCGGTTCGACCGCGTCTCCCTGGGCAAGGCCCTCCGGCCGGCATGGAAGAAGGGCGAACGGCTGGTCACCGGGGCCTACATGATCAAGACGCAGACGGGGGTAGACAAACTGGAGGGATGCCTCCAGGCATTCGCCCGTTGGCCCACGGAGGTCGTGACCCACGTGCTGACCTACTTCGGGGACACACCACCCGACGAGCGGACCCTCCAGGAGACCCACTCCATCCTGAAGAAGGGGCCGTTCCTCGGCCCGTTCCTGGCCTACGAGATCGTGACCGACCTCCGCCACACGGAGATGCTGCGGCACGCCGCTGACATCAACACGTGGGCGTCCGCTGGCCCAGGGTGCGAGCGGGGGCTCTCGAGGGTCTGGACCGGGAAGACTGATCAGTTCCCGTCGTACTACGGGCCGGCCGGTCAGGCGTTCATGAACGAGCGGATGCAGGAGCTCCTGAAGCTCTCACGCCATCCGGACATGTGGTCGTGGCCGTCGCGGCCCTGGGAGATGCGCGAGGTCGAGCACACGGCCTGCGAGTACGACAAGTACAAGAGATACTACGAGGGTGGCCGGATGAAGCGCCGCTACCACAAGGGAGGCTACAAGGCATGAGAGTCATCTTCACCCGGAACGTCCACGAGGCGCTCCCGAAGGGGCTTGCGCTCCTGGCCTCTGAGGGGGTCATACAGGAGTCCCGCAACGGGGCGGTGGTACGCTCGCCCCTTCCCATCACGACGGTCTACAGCAAGCCCTCAGAGCGTGTGGAGCTCCACCACCAGCGGAACGCGAACCCCTGGTTCCACCTGCTGGAGTCGGTCTGGATGCTCGGCGGCCGGAACGACGTCGAGATGGTCAGCGAGTTCAACTCCCAGATGGTGAACTACAGCGACGACGGCGAGACGTTCAACGCTGCCTACGGCCACCGCTGGCGGAAGCACTTCGGCCAGGACCAACTGACCACCGTGGTCAAGGCCCTCCGGAAGGACAAGCAGTGCCGTCGGCAGGTCATCGCGATGTGGGACGGCCGGCGCGACCTCGGGCTCCAGTCCAAGGATCTGCCGTGCAACACCCAGGTCTTCGTCCAGATCAACGTGGACGGGGCGCTCGACATCATGCTGTCGAACCGCTCCAACGACATGGTCTGGGGAGCCTACGGATCGAACGCCGTCCACTTCTCGATCCTCCACGAGTACCTCGCCGCGGCGCTCGGCGTCCCGATGGGGATCATGTACCAGGTCACGTTCAATATGCACCTGTACATGCTTCCGCACGCCAGCCTGCTGGAGCTCCCGCTGCAGAAGCAGACGCCCTCTCCCTACGCCGAAGGTGAGGCCTACCAGCCCGACGCGATCATGTCGCTGAAGCAGAACCGCTGGGACCGTGAGCTCCAGCTGCTGCTGACCGCCGGCCCCACCTGCCCCGAGCTCCGCGACCCGTGGCTCGAAGGCACCATCAAGACCATGTGGCTGGCGTGGCGTGAGTTCAAGATCAAGACCCCCGACCGCTACGCACGGGCGAAGGCCGCGCTCACCCTGGTGAGCTCGCTGGACTGGCGTCAGGCCGGCTGGCATTGGCTGGAGCGACACGAGGCCGCGGCCCTCAAGAAGAACGGACAAGCATGAGCCAGCAGGACACCATCACTGAGCGTATCCGGTTCCTGAGGGAGGGCGGAGAGGTCCTGAGGTGCCATACGCACGGCTCGCCCGACCCGACCTACAACGTGGCCCGTCATACGTTCAACGTCGTCAACCTGCTCCTGATGCTCCACCCCGACCCGTCGGTCGAGATGATCAAGGCTGCGATGTGGCACGACGCCCCGGAGCGGATGACCGGGGACATCCCGGCCGTCACGAAGTGGGAGTCCCCCGAGCTCACCGAGGCGCTGAGGCACCTCGAGAACCGGATCATGGCGCACTACGGCCTCGAGACGTTCCTGGACGACAACGAGCAGATGTGGGTCAAGTGCTGTGACCGGCTGGAGCTCTACCTGTGGGCGAGCGAGCAGTGGGTCCGGGGCGACAATCGCTTCGACTTCATGCGGACGAAGCTCCTGGCGTGGTTCGAGAGCCACGAGGTGCCCCTTCAGGTCAACCGGGTTCTCGAGCAGTACAACAGCAACGCCCGGTGCGTGGACGTCATCCCACCGGCCTGCATCCCCGACCCCTACCCGAGCAAGGAGCTCCCCTTCTGATGCCGGAGCCGAAAGGAAAGACCCTGATGGAAGTGTTCGAGAAGATGAGCGACCGCACCCCGGAGCACCTGCGGGCGATCACGAACGAGGACTACGAGGGCCTGCTGAAGGCCGCGGAGTCCTACGGGGATTCCTGGAAGCGCCGGGGCGGCATCGGCGCCTTCATGATGCTGGCTCGGAAGTGGGACCGGCTCGAGATCGCGCTCAACCCTGCGTCCGTCCCCGGCGACGTCCGCGAGGCCCCGATCGCCGGCCGGCTCAACAAGCCCATCCCGGCCTTCGACATCTTCGCCGCTCTCGAGGCCGACGACCGAGCCGAGGGGCTCATCGACGACGTCCGCGACCTGCGGCGATACCTGATCCTGGTGGAAGCGGAGATGAGGCGCCGCGGCGCCGTGTCGGCCTCCACCACCCACCGCGACAACGACGAGGACGACGCAGTCTGCGCCGACCATGATTGAACCCCTACTCGGAGGATCCAGACCCATGCCCGAACACGAACGCAAGAAGGAGGCCGTCACCAGGGCCATCGACACGCTCTACGCCGACACGACCGTGTCGCAGGAGCAGACCCGCGAGTCCCTCCAGGAGCTCCGTGAAGAGATCAACACCCTGATCCAGACGATCACCGCCGAGATCGGTGACTGACCCACCGTGAACCCGCTCCAGCACCCCCTCTTCCTCCCCGCTACGGACTGGGTCGCCACGCCCGTCGCGGACCTCCCCTCCTGGGCCAACGCCCGTCGGGTGGCGATCGACGTCGAGACGAACGACCCGACGCTGACGACACTTGGCCCAGGGGTGCGGAGGGAGGGGTACGTCTGCGGCATCGCCTTCGCGATCGAGGACGGGCCGGCGCACTACCTGCCGATCAGGCACCAGAGCGGCACGAACCTTCCCGTCGAGAAGGTGCTCCAGTACCTGCGGGATCAGGCCGCGGTCTTCACGAAGAAGGGCAAGGTCATCTGCGGGGCGAACCTCCAGTACGATCTGGACTACCTCCTGGAGGAGGGGGTCGAGTTCAGTCCGGAGTACTTCCGGGACATCCAGGTGGCCGAGCCCCTCCTGGACGAGCTCCAGATGTTCTATGGCCTGGACGCGGTCGCCGAGAGGTGGGGTCTCCCCGGCAAGGACGAACGGCTGCTGAGGGAGGCAGCCGAGGCCTTCGGTGTGGACGCCAAGAAGCACCTGTGGCGGCTTCCTCCGGAGTACGTCGGGGCCTATGCCGAGCAGGACGTCCGGCTCCCCCTGAAGCTCCTGAGGAAGCAGGAGAAGGAGATCGACGAGCAGGAGCTCTGGCCGATCTACAACATCGAGAGCCAGCTGACCCCCGTCCTCGTCCGGATGCGGCGCCGCGGGGTGCGGATCGACTTCGATCAACTGGATCGCGTGGAGGCTTGGTCCCTGGCCGAGGAGACAAAGGCCCTGGAGGCCGTGTACAAGGCTACGAACCGGCGCGTGGAGGTAGGGACCGTCTGGAAGGCGAAGGCCCTGGCGACGGTCCTGGAGTCCATAGGGGTCGAAGTCCCTCGCACCGCCAAGACGAACGCCCCTTCGGTCTCGAAGGAGCTCCTCGCCGGCATCGACCACCCCGTCGCCGCTGCCCTCAACCGTGCCCGTCGCGTCAACAAGGTGCGCTCCACGTTCGTCGAGAGCATCCGCCGGCACGCGGTCAACGGCCGAGTCCACTGCACGCTGAATCAGCTCAAGAGTGACAGGGGCGGGGGCCGGTACGGCCGGCTGAGCAGCAGTGACCCGAACCTCCAGCAGCAGCCGGCCCGAGACCCGGAGATCGGCCCGATGTGGCGGGGCATCTACGTCCCCGACGAAGGGGGCGAGTGGCTCTGCGCGGACTACTCCCAGCAGGAGCCCCGCTGGCTGACCCACTACGCCGAGCTCGCCAACTGCGCCGGGGCCTTCCACGCTGCCGAGGCGTACCGCAACGACCCCGCCACGGACAACCACGCGATGATGGCGGAGCTCTGCCGGATCGTCCGCAAGGAGGCGAAGATCATCTTCCTCGGCAAGTGCTACGGCATGGGCGGGGCGAAGATGTGCCACTCGCTTGGGCTCCCGACCCGCTGGACTGAGAACCGCGAGGGCCGGCGCATCGAGATCGCCGGGGCGGAGGGGCAGTCCATCATCGATCAGTTCGACCGCCGAGCTCCCTACGTCAAGCAGCTGGCCTTCCGCTGCGAGAAGAGGGCAGCGCACCGGGGGTACATCAAGACCGTCCTGGGGCGCCGCTGCCGCTTCCCGCAGCGCGAAGGGGGCGGCTACGACTGGACGCACAAGGCCCTCAACAGGCTGATCCAGGGATCGTCTGCGGACCAGACCAAGCTGGCGATGGTGCAGGCCGACGCGGCCGGCATCCCGCTCCAGCTCCAGGTCCACGACGAAATCGACATGACCATCTACGAACGCAAGGAAGCGGACGTGCTGGCACAGATCATGCGGGACTGCGTCCCGTGCAACGTACCGATGAAGGTCGATCTCGAGTTCGGCCCTGACTGGGGACACATCTCATGACACGAATCACGCTCCTCCTCTTCGCTGCCCTTGCGGTGGCCGGGTGTTCCGGCATCAGGGAGAAGAAGGTCATCTACGGAGTCGGCTCGTACGGCCGGCACAGCGTTGTCCCCCGTCTCGGCATGGAGGCCAGGGTCAGCAACAGCACCAAGGTACGGGCCGTCTGGCTCCCCGAGTTCCCGATCTACGGGCCGAACGAGCCCCAGTACTCCAGCCGAGCCCCGTCCCGCGAGCTCGGTGGGTTCGAGATTGAGTGCTCGACGGATCTTCCCTAGTACCATCTGCGCCGGGAGGACGTCATGCCTAGAGACATCCAGAAGGACCTCACGACCGCCGAGGACATCGACGAGAATGGAGTCTACGTCACGGGCTGGGAAGCCAGCTTCCTGGACAACGTGCTGAAGACTCTCGAGGCCGGCCGGCCCCTGACCGAGCGCCAGGGCAACATCCTGGAGCAGATCCACGAACGGAGAGTGAAGTGAGCATGGACAAGGACGTCTCGATCACATTCGAGGACGACGACGGCCGGGAGTGGGAAATCTCCGGCCGCGTCACCGGCGGATCCCCCGAGATCCCCGTCTCCTGGGCAGGCCCAGGGGAGCCGGCTGATCGCGGTGAACTGGTGAATGTGGTGGTGCTGGCCTATGGCGAGCTCCGCTGCATCGACGACGTCTTCACGGCTCAGGTCGTGGAGGACATCCACGACAAGCTCTGGGACGCAGCCGCGTCCGACTGAGGGAGAGATCATGGTCAATCAGGAAACGGTGGACCGCGTCCAGAAGGCCGCGGCCCACCTCGCTTCGTTCCCTCCGGGGGCCGGCGAGGACACCGAGTACCTCTGCGCTCAGGCCGAGTTCCACGATGCGCTGGAAGCAGCCATGAGCGCGGACCGACCCCCGTCCATCCATCGGTGGTTCGAGCTCTCGTATGCCTCGTACCTCACGGTCCCCCGCAGCGTGCTCCAGTCCATGCCCGACGCGTGGCAGCGGAGGCTGACGAGGTGCCTGGAGGAGATGGACCGCGCCATCGACTGGCGTCCTCCGCCGGGGCTCCGCTACCGGGTTCAGCTCTTCAAGGTGGACGAGGCCGCAGAGGGCGGCGATCCGTACTGGATCGAGGAGATGAGCGACCCTCTCGACTGCTACAACCGGGGCCGGCGCCGCATCCCGTACAAGTGCCCCGAGTGCGGCTCGGCCGAGCCCGCGGCCAAGATCTGCAAGCGGTGCCGGAAGCTCTCGGCTGCCTGCACTTGCATGGACCAGTGGGCGATCAAGGCGGGTCACTGCGAGCGCATCCCGTGCCCGTCGCCGCTGCATCCGAAGGCCTCATGAGCGAGAGCCACATGAGAGGCGTCGTCTGCGACGTCCTACGTCAGGCTGGTCTGGACCCGTGGGCGGTCGAGAACCCGGCTCTGCCTGGAACCCCTGACGTGAACTACGTCGAGGGATGGGTGGAGCTCAAGAGAGTCAAGGCGTGGCCGGTGCGTGCTACGACGCCCGTCCGCGTTCCCCACTACACCCCGCAGCAGAAGGTCATCGGGTTCCGGCGAAGGTACGCCGGGGGCCGGTGCCATCTGCTTCTGCAGGTCCACAATACGTGGTATCTGTTCGACTCAGAAGTTGCCCGAAAAGTCGTAGGGTGTTCACCGAAGAATGAGCTACAACAGCAAGCCCGCGCCACCTGGCCGAGCAAAGCGTCAATGCAGGAAGGTCTAGTCCAATGTCTCTTCGAACCTCAGCCCTCTCTAAGGGGGAACGGCTCCTCATCGACAGACGTCGCCGAGGGGAAACCCAGGTAGACGCGGGTCGCCGATTCGGGATCACCACCTTCCGCTACCGGGAGTGGGAACTGGACCTCGACCCGAAGGCCCCCACCGTGAAGCCGGGGCGCCTCACCGATCTGGAAGTCTGCTACCTCCGCCGACGACGGGCCAAGCACACCCTGCCGCAGCTGGCTGACCTGATGGGGATCAGTCGGTTCTGGCTCAACCAGATGGAGAGAGGATCGGCCAACCCTGAGCGCCTGATCGCCTATTGGCGCTCAGCATGACCGCCGCGGTTCAGCCGAACTACGACGAGAGTGTCGATTTCCTGCGGAGGTGGCCCAACGCCCTGTGGGTGCTCACAGCGATCGAGCCGACCAAGAAGAGGGGTATCACCACCGCTACCTTTCAAGGCTCCTCAGAGGAGTCTGAGGCTCGTGAGTGGCTCGAGAAGTACGGTGCCAAGCGCAACGTCTACTTCCATGTCAACCCCACCCTGACCCCGCTCTCGAAGAAGGCCAAGATCCAGGACATGGCGGCCATGATCTGCCTCCATGTGGATGTGGACCCGCGGGCCGGCGAGGACGTTGCCCAGGAGCAGGCGCGGATCCTGAGCGTCTTCAAGGACAACCTCCCCCCTGGGCAACTGCCCCCGTCGTGCGTCATCTTCTC
>Ga0316190_10002042_pt1 | contig 14723 bp, 12 predicted proteins | sample Eddworburrow2_MG_FD_204929 | JGI IMG/M metagenome (GOLD analysis project Ga0316190, IMG submission 204929) | Coastal sediment microbial communities from Maine, United States - Eddy worm burrow 2 | ecosystem: Environmental > Aquatic > Marine > Coastal > Sediment | place: USA: Maine | collected... | reverse complement strand
CCCTCAGGAGGGTGGCAGGCTTGCCTGGAATGGGTGGCAGCTTTCGAATGGAATGGGTGGCAGGCTTGCCGTGGAATAGGGGGCAGGCTTGGACTGGAATACACAGACTAACGCAACATGTCGGCGGAAACTGACTTCAGGCGTTAGTGTCAATACCTCCTTATTTAAGGATTGCCAGCCAGTGAGAACATCGTTCCAGCGTTTATCCATCATTAATTCTGGATTCCGGCATGCTTCCAGTGCTGCGATGCTGCGCTCAATCTCTGCTTGTTTCTTCTCACGCTTTGCAGCAAAGGATTTGTCGCCGTTCAGCAAGGCACTTGCCATGGCGCGGTGTTGCTGCACATCAAGCAGCAATTGCTTGACCAAGCGGCTTATGCTGATGCCATCCCGTCTAATCGACAAGCAATTACGCTTATTCTTGCTATTAATGACAAAAGCGCAGCCAACTGCTGCTGCAGTCAGCACAATCAAAAACACCCATTCCAGATTACCCATTAATCCACCTTATTTCTTGTGAAGTTAATCTCGGAAATTTGTCAGCACATTGCGCATGCCGCCGGTTAAATACTCAAGATGTGACGCTAAATCCACCGTTTCGGCAGCAGTATGACTATTTGTCTGTGCACCTTGAGCAATTTGCTCGATGTGTTCAGCGATTTTTGAGCTATTGATACTTTGTTGCTGAGTGCCTGAGGATATCTGGCGTACATTGTTAAGCGCAGTCATTGCCTGCGCATCAATTTTTATTAGTACTTCAGAGACCTCGTTGGTTTGTGCCACGCTTTCCTGTGCCTGAGTGCCAACTGTAGCCATTTGCTCGGCTGCCTGCTGAATTCCTGACTGTATAGCTGTAACGGTCTTGGTGATTTCATTGGCTGAATCATTTGCCCGTTGCGCCAGGTTGCGTACCTCATCCGCCACGACGGCAAAACCACGCCCCTGCTCACCGGCACGCGCTGCCTCAATGGCGGCATTCAGTGCCAGCAGGTTGGTTTGCTCAGAGATGTCCCTGATCAGTCCTGTGGCTTGCCCAACCTCGCTGGAGCGCTCTGCTAGCCCTTCCATCTTTTTGGAAAAGTCCTCTACAACCGTGGCAAGCCCCTGGACTACGTCGGAAGATTGCGTAATGGCCTGGCCGCCTGCCCCTGACAATTCACTGACTGTATGCGAGATTTGCTCAGCTTCATGGCTTTGATTTGCGGTGTGGCTAATACTGGAGGTTATCTCTTCCACCGCACTCGCAGTTTGGGATGCAGCTTCACTCTGATGCAAGGTCGCATCCGATACTTTGCAGGCACCAGCTCTGAGTTCTACTGTGGCATAGGCCACTTCGGCAGCCGAATCGCGAATTTCAGAAATCATGCGCCCCACATTGCGTGCCATGTCATTGAAATGCCTGGCTGCCATTATTGCATCATGACCGCCTTGTGGTGACATGCGTGCACTGAAATCGCCACTTCCAATCCTGCCAGCCATATTCAACCAGCTGTGTATCAAACCAGATATAAATGAAGTGACTGAGCCCAACAAATACCATGACACCAGCATCAGGCAACCACAAAACAATGCTGCGGAAACCCCGATACTTTGGTCGGTGAGGGCACTGAAAACAACCGCGCCCATTGGGAATAATGCCAGTACCGCAGCCAATGCCAGGTTCAAACCAATCGGAAAGCTACCTAGCCAGGCAGTACCGGGTAGGTACGTATTATTTCTCGGCGTATTCACGTTCAATATGATCCCCGTTAAAAATATTTTTGCCTCACTCCCTGTTAAATCCGGGCAATTGGTCATTATCCCTGAATTTAATATAGCTTCTCCTCATTGTTACCACAACAATCGACCGCCTCTATTAGCAGGCCTGTAGCGGCACAATCATCCTCTCGGTAGGTACAAATGCGGTTAGCTATGGTTTTTTTCTGACTGAAAAGTGGTGTGTCTTAACACAATTAAGTGACCGGTATTTATAATGAGAATAGATATGTGCGGTTATTTGAATATGCTTTTGTAGGTGAGCTGATGCTCTGGCATATTGCGAAAATTAAAGCAGAGTTTGATTTGTCTAGATGCAGGAAATCAAACTCTGCCACTCATATTTCAATGATGCTTAACTTGGTGATATGTATAAAAGTTAAGCGTTATGTTCAATTCATACCTTTTATAATAATCTCTCCCGAATATAAAATTCAGATACTTTCTGCGGGTATGTGGCGATCTGTTTTTCTGCCGACTGTTGGCACAAACATTGGCACCGCTTTTTTGTATTGCTTGTATTCTGGCAATGCATTTTCAAGATCTTTCTCTTCTAGCGTTGCTCCAATGAAGATGTAGCCGGTGCAGAGCAAGGCAAATACCAGATGTGCAACCGTCATGGTTGGAGCCGCCCAGAGGCCAATCATCATGCCCACATACAGAGGATGGCGCACATGGCGGTACAGCCACGGGGTATCGAATGTAAGATGCGTATAAGGCTTTCCACGAAAATATAACCAGACCTGGCGCAGGCCAAATAGATCGAAATGGTTGATTTGGAAAGAGGCCAAAAACAGTATCACCCAACCTATGCCAAATAGGGTGTAGAGTGCTGCGACGGCAATTGAGTTTTCAATCTGCCAGATTACCCCTCCTAGAGGCTGCCAAAAGTAGATGACGGCACCTAATAGTATGGATGATGCCAATACAAAGGTACTGCGTTCTATTTGTGTGGGTATGATTTTGGTCCATAGCCGCTTGAATGCAGGGCGGGCCATGATGCTGTGCTGCAATGCAAAGGCAGCGAGCAAGCCAAGGTCAATTATCAAGGCCTGAGTGAGGTTGTTGTGACCCACTGAATCTAGTGAGGGAGTCACCATGATATTGCCGATAAAGAGGATGGTGTAGTTGAATACGGCGAAAAATAGAGCGTATGCGATAACACCATAGCTCAGTGTGAGTGTCTTCTTGATCATGATCTTCTCCTTTTGTCTGCTAAAATGCAGTTTTTTGCGTAATGTCAATTATTCGGCTGGTATAGGAAGCATAGCCCTAGCCATCTTTTACAGATAGTCTCCTTTCTGTAGTATCCAACTACAGAAAATGGAGTAACCAACTATGGATTGTGAATTATTGACGTGGAATTAAGGTGAGGTGAGAAGCTATGGAATATGGTCAGTTTTGCCCAATTTCAAAAGCGACTGAAATCATTGGAGAAAAATGGACGATTCTTATTATTCGTGAACTACTGATGGGCGGTTCGCGATTTAATGAATTGCAGCGTGGCCTGAGTTTGATCTCACCGACAATGTTGTCCAAAAGACTGGATTCACTGACTTCATATGGTCTAGTTCTAAAGAAAAAAATACCCGGCCAGAAGGGGCACGAATATTTTCCAACAGAATCATGCAAAGAGTTACTGCCGCTTATTCTTGCACTGGGTGAGTGGGGCATGCGCTGGACGCAATCCAATATTACTGAAAAAGATTATGACGTAGAGCTGTTAATGCTATACCTAAAGCGCAGTGTTGTGCCTGCAAAACTGGTTGGAAAAGAGACAGTCATTCGGTTTTATTTTACCGATATCAAAGAGTTTCCCAACTGGTGGTTGGTAGTGCATGGTGATGATGTTGATTTATGCACTAACGATATGGGGAAAGATGTAGATATATATTTTACCTCCACTGTAAAAACCATGGCTGATATCTGGATGGGTCAGAGCAGTTATAAAAATGCTCAGCAAACTGATTCTATGAAGATTGTGGGCGATAAACTGCTAATTCGAAATATAACCTCCTGGATGCCCAATAGTGCACTTGCCGACCTGCCAGCAGCGAGTGAAATTTAGAGCTGAGTATGAAACTGTGATTGGAGTATGCATTTTTCAAAAGTGTTTATATAAAGCATAAGAATGGGGTTGGATTAAAATACCGATACAGGTTGATGATCTGGTAAATGTGATTTCCACTCATTTGGCGAGGCGTCACGGGAATATCTAATTAAATTCTGTACTATCCTTATGGAAAGAGTGATCTCAGAGAAGAAGTATGAGCCTTGAAGAAGAGATTTTACGGTCCAAGATTCTTATCGTGGATGATAACCCGCCCAACATGCTCCTCCTTGAGCAAATACTGAGGCAAAATGGCTACTCGAACATTTACTCGACTGCTGATCCGCAAACAGTAGTCAGCCTCCATCAGGAAAACAACTTTGACCTCATACTGCTTGATTACTGTATGCCCGGCATGAATGGCTCTCAGGTTATAGAGGCACTTAATAAAGAGATCAAAGATGATTACCTGCCGGTGCTCATGCTCACGGCCCTGATGGATGAAGAGACGCGGGTTGAGGCTTTGACGGCAGGTGCAAAAGATTTCCTGACTAAACCATTTAGAAATTGGGAAGTGCTGCTCCGTATCCACAACATGCTGGAAACTCAGATATTTTACAAACGCCAGAGAATCAGAGCGAATGAAATGGAGAGACGGGTTCGCCAACGAACCCGGGACTTGCATGATACGCGGCTTGCAATCATTCACCGACTAGGCAGGGCTGGCGAATACCGAGACAATGAAACCGGCATGCACGTTATCCGCATGAGCAAGAGTAGCCAGCGGCTAGCTCTTGCTGCTGGCTTGCCTGAGTCACGCGCAGAGATGATTCTACAAGCTAGCCCCATGCACGATGTAGGTAAGATTGGAATACCCGATGCTATTCTTCTAAAACCAGGAAGGCTTGATCCCGATGAATTCGAGATCATGAAAACCCATGCCAAAATTGGTGCCGACATTATCGGTGATTTTGACTCCGACTTAATGAAAATAGCTCGTGAAATTGCACTCACTCATCATGAAAAATGGGATGGCTCCGGTTACCCAAACAACCTTGAAGGTGAGGGCATTCCGATAGAGGGGCGCATATGCGCTATCTGTGATGTATTTGATGCCCTTACTTCACAGCGGCCTTATAAAGACGCTTGGCCCATTGAAAAAGCGGTGGACTTGATTAACGAAAACTCAGGGAGTTATTTTGATCCAGAGTTAGTTCACTTGTTCAACAAAATATTGCCGGATGTAATGGACATACGGGAAAAGTATTCCGATGTGACTGGGGATTCTATTCCTTATGTGCAAAGCGGAGTAATTTCAACGGAAAGAGTGGTTTTCAAAGATAGTTACCTGATCGGTAATGACACCATAGATAAACACCACCGTAAGCTTTTTGATATTATCAATGCTATTCATGATGCCATTGAAGATGGAGAGATTGATCTATGTGAGAAAATGTTTGGCTCATTCCAAAAAGTGATCACCAAACATTTCAGATGTGAAGAGAGAATTTTACAAGAGTCTGGCTTTCAGCATTACTCTGAGCATGTTGTTCACCACAATAAATTCCTTATCAGAGCAAAAGATATTACTCAGAGATACAAAAATAGCAAAGACAACGAAAGCCTTTGGAAGTGCGTTGATGAATTGATCCATATCTTTATGGAAGAGGTATCGCAGCAGGACATGGATTTTAAGCTTCATTTGAAGGAAGTTGGGCTCGCAAAATAAAGAGCTGAAATGGTTGGTAATACCACCCCTAACAGCAGTGGAGTTGGTATCAGTGATGAGAGTCAGATGACCAACAATATTGTCCAAAAGACTGGATTCACTGACCTCATATGGTCTAGTGCTAAAGAAAAAAATACCCAGTAAGCTGCTAATTCGAAATATAACCTCCTGGATGCCCAATAGTGCACTTGCCGATCTGCCAGCAGCGAGTGAAATTTAGAGCTGAGTATAAAAGTGTGCTTGGAGTAAGTGTTTTTTAAATGTGTTTATGTAAAGCACAAGAATGGGGTTGGGTTAACATAAGGGGTTTTTACTCCATTTCTAAGTTTTCATGCATCATGCCTCCCTTTGTGAAGTAAGGCGCTCTTACTCAGTAAATCTGGCCATTTAGATTTTTTTAAAGATGATCAATACCGAGAATATCTTTATTTTTTACTTTAGAGAGTACTCGTAGCGAAACAAAACTACGCCGGTGCCGATTTCCATTGCATACCTGAAATAGATAACTGAAATGCATATGTGTCAGATAAACCGGTACCAAAAAGACAATCGATTTAGTCGGTGGTTATGAGTCAAGGCCATCAATTACAGTGATAATGACCAAACATATATCAAAACATTAGATACTTCTGCAAGTGCTATTGTGGTAGTTTGAGCCTACAGATGACTAAAGGGGGTAGACCTTCAGTCATCTGTCTTATCCAAAGTTTTATGTGCAACCCAAGATTGAAGGGGGCGTCAGGCGACTCTGTTCTCTAAAGAACTACAAAGGGATTATTGCTAACATGAGAAATGCTGATAATGTAAGAGTTGAAAGACGCGCAAATGCCTCCGATAGAAGAAGTTGGCAGATGCCCGTTTTGTCGAGATTTCTAAATATTGCAAACACGCTTTACTCTGTTTCTAAAACACTCATATTCTGGAGTGTTATTATCATAGTGCTCTATGCGATTTTTAGCAAGATAGGTGAAAATCGAACCATTTTACAAATAGTCAATGTTCCTCCATCTTTATCAAAGCATGGCTACACCAAAGAGGTTGTCGCTCTTCAGCTTAGGGATGAAGTATACCGAATAATTAATAAGCCACTGGCTTTCGCTAAGTCAAATAAGCCCACAAATAACTCTAATTTACATGCAAACATGGAAGATCCCGTCGACACTATGGAAATAGATGCTCCACTTATAAATGGTGACCCGGTAGTGTTGCCTGGTACACGATTTACTGTGCGTTCAATTGTTGACTTCATAAAGGATTCTTTCAGCATTAAGGATCTCAACATCCAAGGTGAAATTATTGAAGTAGGTAACCAACAATATAAGATGCGGATAAGAGTACTAGGGTTAACATCAGGAGATGAAATAATTACCCTATCTGAAGATATGAAAATAGAAGAGTTAATTGTTAAGGCTGGCTTCGAACTTACGAAAGTCGTTTTTCCGTATATTTTAGCTCGAAACTACTTTTACGATGGTAAGCTTGAGGAAGCCAAGCGAATTTCTGAAGATATGATTAAGAATTCACACTCGGAAAAAAAGTGGGCCTACCTAATTATCGGCAACTTGGATTTGAAAGATAAACAATATGAAGATGCTATGGATAATTATAATACCGCTATTAAGTTGGATGGCAATTTTGCGTTAGCATATTCAAATCTTGGCGTTGTGTATTACAGGCAGGCAATAACTCAGAAAAAATCTCATGAAATTAATCTTGCAACTAAGAACGTGAATCGCGCACGAAGAAATTTTGAAAAGGCAGTAAATACTGGGGGTTCTCAAGCCAAATTCTTCCTTGGTGCATCATTCGAATATGCGGCAGGTATTACAGAATTGAGAGACTGTGAACAAGCGTTGAAGTGGTACAAAGAATCTGCAGATGAGGGAAACATACTTGCTAAACCAGCATTTGATCGGCTATCAAATAAAGCGAGTTGTGCAAGTAAGTAATGAATCTTAACTATTTGCAAAGGTCACACTGAATACGGTTCCCGATGAAAGTACGAGTTTCCGCTTTCGCTACTTTTTAGGGGCGCATGAATTGATAAAAAAGCTATTTCAATTAGCAAAGCAATATCTATCCAGTCATGGTCTGATTCTCAGTGAAGGTGCGATAGTGGATGCCAGTATTGTTTCTGTACCCAGCTCAACCAAACACAAGGATCGAAAATGCGATCCAGAGATAAAACAGACTATACTTTGGATCAGAGAAGAGTAAGCATTTTTCTAAGAGTAGAGGCCAACATATGGAAGCTGCACCCTTTATCGCTGTTTCACTTTTTCTATTAATAGCTATGGGGCTGATTGTGGGGCTGCTTGCAATAAAGTATCGCAAGTCAAAAGGCCGTAACAGCCCGGATGAGCCAAAGCAGTAGAGGGACGCATTTAAAGTAATGGTGCTGAAGATCCTGCGGCTCGATTGCTACACTCAATTTGTGATTCTACTTAAGCATTTACACGCTCATAAACTCTATTTAGGTAGATATGTTTTTATAACTTAACTTTACCTAAGCATGGAATAATGAGTTGCTGGCGTTAAAATCATCGCCTCCTACTATGTACTATCTTTCAGCACCCTTGGCTCATCAGCCTGTAGATAAGCCAACTTCTCATCGGATAACTCCACTTCATCGTAGCCTGTAATCATGGGTTTGACATGATTGACAAAGGAGCCTACAACTGTGAGCAGATAGACATGGGCAATGACAAATACCACAATGGCTATTGCAGCCATGGTATGAACCAGTGCAATAAAGCCCAGCCCGATTCCTCCGTTAAGTTCTATCAGTCCAAAGCTGATGAGTAGATAGGCTATTCCAGATATCCAAATGGCGGGAAATATGATGAGTTTGACCAGCAGGTAAGTTAATGCCTGTAGTGGATTGTGCTTACGTCGGTAAGTTTTTCTATAAGGGTGACACTTACCTTTGAAGATGTCGCGGGTGTAAAAACAGATGACCTGATAAAGATGCTCTCCGGTGGGGATGTAATGCCTCCACTGTCCGGTTGTAAAGAGCCAGAAAATTATAGGAACTACTCAATCAGCCCGAAAGATATGCAAGCTGGCGTTAAAAAAATCACGAAATAAATGTGATGTACTACAGTTAATTATTTGCAAATGTTGATCAGATTTGTATTCGTCAATCCATATATTTATTCTCTAATTAGCATTCGTTTAACCTAATCTACTAATATAGATTATTAGGGGTTAGTTTATTTTATATCTTTAAATAGATTTAGCATCCGCTACCAGCCATGGAGAGAGAAACGAAGGCTGGTAGTCCGCAGTAGGCGTAGGCCGTTTTGCATACTGAGCATCACGACTCGCGTGATATTTGTGCCTACTTATTATCTTTATGGCATTATCTCAAATTCAGGGGGCTTATTCAGAGTTTCCTTAACTTAAGTGTACCAAACCCAAAATTCTTTAGTGAATTATTTTTACAGGGGTTTTGACTCCTCTATACCCAGAAATAAGAGTAATGCTGAATATCGTGACCGCAGTACACGCTCTGTTCCTGTTACACTTAGATGGTTATCATCATAATAAAAAACATGATCTTGATCATGGACGATACATCTTTTTGTTTTCTTGTCACAGAATTCTTGATCAGGCCTGATTTTGAACACATTGCCTCCCTGCATGCTATCAAGTACAGAAATAATTTTGCTCTGGCGCTCCTGATATTTTGTATAACTATGTGTTAAATCACCACCTCGCCAGATAACCTTCATCAACGTTGTTGGCACGATATATCCTACCTCTGGAGCAGGGTATAGCAATACTATCTTTTTATTTGCGGATAATAACAAATCAATTGTTAACTTAAGCCTCTCTAGCACTGCATCAACTCGCTCCTCATTGAGGTCTTCTTCGTCAATAGGATACACATCCATTCTATGACCATATTCAGCACCGCCTTCCCCATTGTCATAACGTCCATGTAAGTACAGCGCCAAACGTCCGCCTACAACAATATGAGTAATATTTTTGTGCTCAATTAAATAATTCATAGTTAATTTATTAAAAGTAGCACATCTATCATTAATACTACTGCTTCTACCCACACTAAGAATTGGAGGGCATCCACCATGTGCAATAATCAGCCCAGACAGCTGATGTTCTTTCAGCATTCGATCCAAACTTAAACCATACATTCTGGCATGGCTATCACCCCATATAACCGTGGTCGTTTCTACTGAAGAATCTCCAATATGACAGAGATTGGCATCTGTAAATTCAAACATTTTTATAAGTTCTTCTGAAGGTGGAGGTCCGCATTTAATTAGCAAATGACTCTTTTCTCTATCTGCTAATGCAATACTGTTAATATCCCCAGAATATCTATTATAGAAGCCATTGTGTTTATCTGCTTGCCACGCAAATATCCCAATAAATAATATTACTGAGATAGCAGCTACCGACCAATTAGTGTATGCAAATCGGTCACGCTGAATAAATGGTCGTTCAACAAACGAGTAGGACAAATACGCAAGAATTAACACGCTACTCACTGATATTGCAACATCAATAATACTTAAGCTTGAAATACTTGCCATTCTAGCAAATACAAATATCGGCTGATGGATCAAATAAATCGAGTATGAAATGGTACCGATGAGCACAATAGGAGGCAATGAGAACAGTTTCCTAATTACATTATTGACTGCTGCATAGCGGATAAAAATCGCACTTGAAAAGCATACTAGTAGCGTATACATAGCAGAAGCGACCGTCATTTCACTAGCCGAGAAGGCCGCCGAGTACCCAATGCCACCAATAGCGAGCACAGCCAAAAACCCCATCCCTCGAGCGGGACGTCTAAGCTCAAAATAAGCTACCAATCCACCAAGTGCAAATTCCCACATGCGGGACAATGTTGAGAAATAACTTGGCTCAGTTCTATTTAAAAGGAAATAGCAGAGGGAAAGCACAAACACAATAAGCGTAAAACGGAAGTGCCATTCAGCTCTGCGAAACATTAATGCCGCTAGTCCAAAAATCAGATAGAGCTGAAATTCAACACTCAAACTCCAAGTATGAATCAATGGATTAAGCTCACTAGGGCCACCAAAATAACCAGCAGTCTCAGCAAAAATATAATTTGATGCAAACAGGGCAGAGGAAATTGCCGCAATGGAGAACTTTTCTAAGTCCCTTGGTGGCATTAAATGATATGCAATTGGTAAAGTACAAATTAGAGTTACTAATAGCGCGGGAGCTATACGCTTTATTCGATGAATTAAGTATGTCTGAAAATCAAATTTCTCTTCGCTTAGCTTGGTGAGTAAAATTAAGTTAATCAAATATCCGCTAATAACAAAAAAAACATCAACACCAAGAAAACCGCCATTAAAATTGAATACACTCGCATGATAAACAACCACGAGAATGACGGCCATTGCGCGCAGTCCATCAATATATGGCTTATAAGGGACAGTCCTGACAGGGTTTTGCATAGTATTTATTTGTATTAGTTCAGATCCAATCTAGCACTGCTCTTGGAAAAGCTAGCGTTACCTGCTTTTAAGGAAGTGTGGAGCATTAATTAACCAAACTTCGTTAGAATGACAACATACTAAGCATTTACACAGCCTTCCAATAGTCTGTTCGAACATACTAGATTCAGATCCACTATGGTAAATCATGATAAGTACACTGCGACGCTAGCTAGTATCTTTAGAATTTGGTTTAGCCATTTCTATATTAACTGATTAGGCTTGCTATTTTAACTCGTTCAGATTGCTATTTTTTGGGTTTTAGCAGCATTATGTGTGCAATAGTCAATTTGGTTTATTTTGATAGCAAGTCATGACACTCAGGATACGAAATGAGACATCAAAGCCCCCTTTGCCCTCACTTGCCACAATAACCTATTGCTGCCTCAGGCATCCTGAGTTTGTACCGCTGCCACACTATCGCAAACGCGGTGCGGGCTACACAGCACTACAACAAACAACTGGCCGATACGTCAGATGCACATACATATTGCCTGCGCCTACTGGGAACTGCGCGCCCTCACTTCACCCTCGTGGCGTGTAGCATAGGCAAACGAGAACCATTATTTACTCAGAATAATCTGAAAATCACCTACTCACCTTGAGGAATACAATGCTCTACAGTAAAATGCGGCCCTGAAACGATTCAGTTGTCAGGATTGATTACAGAGGAACTGTTAGGTATCTCTCCAGGCCAGAAGCACTAACGTTATGCTGGCCAGCTTGGAATGCCGTATCGGACTCAACTGCTGCATTCCTTTCTTACCAATCCTTTCACAAAAATCAATATACTCCTTAAGTGCCAGCAACACCGGGAAAACAGTTTCTATTTGGCTTGTAATGTGCATTTAGAAGAAAAATGGGTTGGAAAAAATGATTGATCAAAAAAGGAAAAAGAGCACTCTTTCATGGCTGTTGCTGGTTTTATGCCTAACGTTTATTAATATACAAGCTGTAAATGCATCTTTTAGTTCACAAGATTACTTTATAGATAGTAACACTTATGCAGACAATAATTCTGGTCTTTTCCTTCCATATCAAGCGATTCCAGTCGGCTCACACTCAGAGGCAGTAGCCATTGGTGATCTAAATAATGATGGACGTAACGACGTCGTATTATCTACATCCTACTATTTCGATCCACCGAACGATTATTCAATATTTGTCTTCTCGCAAGACTCTAATGGTGAACTGGGGGAGCCGACAAGATATTCAGCTGGCAATGGGAAATCTGTCGACATTGGTGATGTAAATAATGATGGTAGAGCCGATGTGGTAGTAACAGCAAATAACGCTGTCGGTGTTTTTATTCAGAACGTAAGTGGTGGCCTAGAGCCGATGGTTACCTATCCACACACTCATAATGTATTCAAAGTAAGGATCGGTGACTTCAACAACGATGGACGCCTTGATGTGGCGACCATTGAGTGGGGTACAGGCCCTATTAACCTCTCTATATTTCTCCAAAATAATGAGGGCGCCCTAAACATTCCTACTAGTTATCCGATTAATCGTTCTGGCTCTGGTGACCTGGATGTGGGAGATGTAAATAATGACGGCCTGGATGATATTGTAATTGGGGGAAAGGATCTCGGATATACCGGCACCATAAGCGTATTAACTCAAGAACAGAATGGCGCATTTAGCTTGCCTCTCCATTATGATCAAGAGCCTGCTCTTGGAGAGCCTTCCATTAGCCCTCAGGGAATAGCTATAGGCGATATTAGCAATGATTCATTGCAGGATATTGTGGCTAGTATTGATGGGAATAGTCCACGCTCCAAGATCACGGTTTTATTGCAGAACAAGCTCAATACGCTTGACACCCCTGTCGCTTACCCTGCGTATGATCTTCCGGGATCCATTGAGATAGCAGATATAAATCTTGACGGTAGAAATGACGTAATCGTTGTTCATGGTGGCTGGCATTCCGTGGGAGTCTTTCTGCAAAACAGTACTGGTGCGCTTTTACCCTATGAGCGATACGCTGTCCCTTACCAACCTTATGGATTGGCTGTGGGCGACATCAATGGTGATGGCGCAAATGACATCGCTATTGCTGACTACCATCAAGGACTCGTGCTTCTTTATAACAATTATACGGATAGCGACAACGACAGCATTAACGATGCTATTGATGCTTGCTTAGGCAGTGTAACCAATTGGATCTCAGATAACTCAAGTGATAACGACAATGATGGCTGCCGCGACAGCGATGAAGATTTAGATGATGACAACGATGGTGTACTAGATAGTGATGACGTTTTTCCATTAGATGCTAGCGAATCCACAGATACCGATAACGACGGAATCGGCAATACTGCTGATACAGATGATGATAACGATGGCATTTCTGACATTGCCGATACCTGCCCAGCAGGCGCAATCAACTGGACTTCCAATAGCGCAACCGATAAAAATGGGGATGGTTGCCGAGATATTGATGAAGAAATGCATACAGTGGACTATTTCCCACTACAAACAGGAAATAGTTGGACCTACCTCAATAATGGTTCAACACACAACACACTGACCGTTCTTAGCGGTACAGCTAACGTAAATGGCTTAGCTACAAAACAGCTTCGTAATTCATATGGAGATCTAACATATTACTCGAACGACGCTAATGGCTTGAGGCTTCACAAAGAGGCAGATGCTAGTGATAGTGCAACATACAACCCTCCTATAAAACACACCCATTCAAAAATAAACATTGGGGACACTATACCCAGCAGTGGCACTGCAACATTTTACTTTGCTGAATATGGGACATTTACGCTAAGTTACACTGCAACAGCACGAGTCCTAGCGACTGAAAGTGTTACCGTACCTTTGGATACCTTCCAGGCAATAAAGATTGAGTTGTCCATCAGATTTACAGGAACGATTCAAGGAACTCCCATTGATCTATCACAAGTCGAAACCATTTGGACTGCAAAACACCTTGGCCCTGTTATGGCTACACTCGCAAGTGAAGGGCTTATTGATGTTAGTGCATTAACTGCTGCATCAATTTTTAGCACTTCAAGCATTGCCTGGACAGATCGGGTAGGCGTCACAGTTGAGGACGGCACCTTGATTAAGACAGGCGCTACCGGCTGGAACAGTGGTGCTGCCTCAGTGCGCACCATCCCGGGGGATGGAGCCATAGAGTTTAGTGCAGTGACGACAGATGCCTATCGCATGCTGGGGCTATCCAATAGCAACGCCTCCGCCTCTTATGACACCATTGGTTACGCCATCTATCTGCGCACTGATGGTACACTGAGTGTATATGAGAACGGCATGCATAGAGGGCGCTTCGGGACTTACCAGGGTGATGATGTCTTGCGGGTTGAACGCATTGGCAGCACCGTAGTCTATAAGCGCAATGGCGCAATCTTTTATACAAGCGCTGTTCCATCAACTGGGGCGTTGCTAGCAGATGCCGCATTGCGTGACTCTGCTGCTCGTTTCGCCGATGCCCGTATTATTGGTGTACCCGCTGTTGCTTCGGACACAGACGGTGATGGCATTCCGGATGACTGGGAGACCGCTAACGGCCTTGATTATCTGAATAGCAGTGATGCCATTCAGGATCTGGACGGAAACGATACCTCCAACCTGGAAGAGTATCAACGTGACATAGAACCAAAACCTACTGTGAGCGGCATCCCCATTGCCTGGACAGATCGGGTCGGTGTCACCGTTG
>Ga0316190_10002041_pt1 | contig 14726 bp, 14 predicted proteins | sample Eddworburrow2_MG_FD_204929 | JGI IMG/M metagenome (GOLD analysis project Ga0316190, IMG submission 204929) | Coastal sediment microbial communities from Maine, United States - Eddy worm burrow 2 | ecosystem: Environmental > Aquatic > Marine > Coastal > Sediment | place: USA: Maine | collected... | reverse complement strand
TGACGCTGAGGGATCAGACAAGACTTTTTGAAGACCGCCGTTTCCGTTTGATTTATGGCAGCGATGAAACAACGGTTTCTCGTGAGATCGCCGATGAAATGGAACGTATTACTGAAGGTCATGCTGACGCGCTTGAAGTTTTGTTTCACGCGCCCTCCTTCAAATGCATTCCGCCGACCTTTCCCTCGCTCACCAACGCTCTCGAGGTTTTACTGCTTGAGCGCCGGTTTCCGGCCATATTCGGGGACCTGGAAAAAGCCAATTATGCCTTAAACCGTGAAATTGTAACCAGCTCGCCGGGCATCAACATTTTGAAAGACTCCGGCAAAGGTAAACCTGGCATTCTGGTCAGCGCCGGGCCTTCCCTCGATCTTATTCTTCCGCATCTGCATCGTATCCAAAAAGATTTTTTGTTAGCCTGTGTCGATACGGCGTTTCCCATTCTCGCAGAAAATAATATTCAACCGGAATACGTATTTTCACTGGACCCGCAAATAGACAGCGCCGGGCACTTCATAGATGTTCCGCCAGGAAAAACAAAACTGGTCTTCACCCCAACCGCCAACCACAATGTGCTGAAAAATTTTTCCGGCGAACGCTACGTGGTTTATAAAGAGGGACACCACCTTGTAGCAGACGCTGCCACAGAGGAAAAAGGCACCACACAGGCAGGCGGCTCGGTGGCCTGTCTGGGGCTCGACATGTTGATCCATTTTGGCTGTGACCCGATTTTTCTAGCCGGTCAAGATTGCGCCTTCTCAGGGAACCGTTATTATTCCAACCACTCCCAATTCAACAAGCAACTGCAACAACAAATTACGAATAGGACGCCTCTGGAAAAACTGCATCAGGAAAAATCCCGCGAAAAAAAACAACTGTCGGTGAAATGCACACAGGGAAATTCCCTGCTCACCGATCAGGTCATGTATAGTTATTTACGGACACTGGAGCATATCATTCGAGCCAACCCCGATACCCGTGTCTTCAACCTTTATTCACACGGTGCTGAAATTGAACAAGCGCCGGTTTTAGGTTCGGTCAACGAATTAAAACGGCGGGCTTTTTTGCCCGCGATCTGAGAGCTATGTCACCGTATACAAAATACCTGCCCCATCTTGGCGTAACCGCCTTCATCATTTTTTTGGCGACGGATTATTTTCTCCCGGCCCAGAAAACTGCACTGAACACGGGAGAGCGCATGGCAGAAGGGAGCCATAAAGAAGGCAGCCACAAAGAGGGCGACCACAAAGAAGAAGGTAGTAAGGGGGACAACCTTTCGCAAGAAGAGCGGGAGCAACGAATGGGCATCTTCCATTACAACGAAGGCAACAAGTTTTATAAGGAAGGCAATTATACCGAGGCCATCATTCGCTACGAAAAAGCCCTGCACCATCACAAGGCGTTTAAGGAGACCCTCATTAACCTGAGCACGGCTTATATGAAAAACAAGGCATTCGATAAAGCGTTGGAAACACTTCAGGAGGGGCAAAAGAAATTCCCGCAGGAACCTCTGTTTGATTACAACTTTGCTTGTTACTATTCTTTAACGGAGAACCTGGAGCCCGGCCTCTTAGCCCTTAAGCAAGCGGTAGAAAAAGGATTCAAACAACTCCAGCAAATCGAAAGCGACAGCGACTTGAGCAACCTGAGGCAATCGGACGAATATAAAACCTGGAAAGAAACGATAGCCTCTGCGAGAGCAAGCTGATTTTTACGAATCTATCAAACGAACCTGACCGGAAGGGTCAATCTTAAGCCCTACTTTGCCACTCAGCAAAGAAAACATGGGAACGCCTATTAACTCTTTCCGCCAATCCTTGAACAGGAAATGGTCTTCCATATCTTCTTTTTGTTCGAAATGGGTGACGAAACTATGAATCTGTTTTCGGTCTGCCAGAACACTCGGCTCAATTTTTAATTCTTCCGATCGAATCTGCACATAAGCGGCAAGCAGTTCCTCCACTCCCCGGGTCGTGGCGTGCCCATTACTTTCAGGGAGAACTGTGAGCTCCGCCTCGGGAACTTCCATAGCTCTATCAATCGCAGCCAAAATGGATTCCCCACCCTTACTCATTTCTTTTTGGTAGAAACCACGAACTCCAGATAAGGCTTTTGCATCCCTCGGAATTTTGCGGGCAATTTCCAGCAACGTCTCATCGCGGATGATAGCCTTGGCCAGACAATCTCTCTTAACCGCTTCATCTTCCCGCCAGGCGGCGATTTCCTGAAGCACCGTCAGGTTCCTGGGTCTCAAGCTACGCAGGTTTTTAATTTTCATGAATCGTTTGCGTGGATCGGGCAACGCAAATGTTTTGGGGTCTTCCCAATCCAAAACCTCACCTTTCACCCAATCCAGACGATTCATTTTTTTCAATCGATCAATCAGCTTGTGATACACCGGCAACAGGTAGCGGACATCGTCAATCGCATATTCAATCTGGTTATCGCTTAAAGGGCGGCGGCACCAGTCGGTGTAGGTCTCTGTCTTATTAATCTTTTTTCCCAGAGCTTTGTAGACAATTTTCGCGAAGGAAATCTGCGTCCCCCATCCCACCAAAGCGGCGGCGATCTGGGTATCGAACACAGGAGGAATTACCTGACCGCAGAGGCGTACCAGAATTTCAAGATCCTGTCTGGCGGCGTGAAATATTTTTATTTTTGTAGGATCTTTAAACAACTCCAGCAACGGAGTCAAATCAGGAAGCGCAATGGGGTCGATAGCGGCGAAGTGTTCTCCGCCACCCACCTGAATCAGCCCGATCCGGTGAAAATAAGTTCTCTCCCGGACGAACTCCGTATCTACCGCTAGAACTTCAGCAGACTGAAGGTTTTCACAGAATACCTTTAACTGATCCGCAGACGTGATATACATAAATTAACTCGAAAAATCGGTTTAAATCCTGTTCAATACTGAAAGTTGGGATTATAGGCGAATCGGGTCCAGATGGATAGGGTGAAAAAAAATAATGGGAGCAAGAATTATTGTTCAAGGCATAAAAAAAATGGCACAGAGCCTGAGCCCCATGCCATTTTTATTCAACCAAAGTTCTTTAAAACATTTTTAATCAACGATCTTCCAGTTGATACTCATCTTTCTCAATTCGTTTACTGCCCCAGTCCGAGGACGGGGTCTCCTTATCACCAAAGTCGATCAGGTTCTGTTCACCGTTCTTCCAAAACCGGTTGCTTAGCCTTTTTGGGGATAAAACTTTTTTCAGCTCTCCTTTGGCGTCGAAAATCCTGACTTCGTAGAACATAACGCGCCTTGCCTCCAAAAAAAAGTCCTCAATGCCTTACTTTCTGGTATTCCTCCGAAACACAAAATAAACCAAAAAGTAAGATTTACCCTGCAACTAACATTCACCATAATGCTAAGGTAAATAATTGTCAAGCAAATAAAGCCAATTTTTTCAATGCCCCGACACGATTCCTCCTAATGAACACCAGATTTACCCATTGTCCATATGGGCAAAATTAAAGGTGCCGATCTTAAGAGGTTCATCTTTAGGGATAGTTTTCAGGGAAGCTTGAGGAGCACTTTAAAAGCCGCCATCACAAAAAAGAATTTTTGCGACCCAATTACGGATATTGCGCGAGAGGTTGCAAATCACTCCAGCCCCTCTTCGGGGGAGACCTTTGTGTAAGCAGAAAAAACTAAAAAGTGCGATTCTGCACTGCCTTCAGAATGACAAGAAACGCCTGTTTGTCATCCAGCCGAAGGCAACGAAGGATCTCGGGTTATGCAAAGCGCCCTCATAGGAAAGAGAGGACCCCCTGAAGCTGTGCAGGACAAGGTGCCAAGTTTTTCCAACTGGCGTTGCCCGGTCAGCCTTTATTCTCGTAGTAATCCAACCCGGAGTGGTCGATCACCTCTTCGCCCATAATAATCCGCAAGGTATTACGAAGTTTCTCGTCCTGTTCGAACAAAGAATTCACCGGCTTAAGATCGGGTCTGCATTGGGGAGATTTGAAATAAAACGAAAGCCATTCCTGCACGCCTCTCATTCCCGCGCGTTGAGCCAGGTCGAGGAATAAGACGAGATCCAGAACCACCGGTGCCGCAAGAATAGAATCGCGGCAAAGAAAGTTGATTTTCAATTGCATTTTTTGCCCCAGCCAACCCTGGATATCTATATTATCCCAGCCTTCTTTAGCGTCTCCTCTTGGGGGATAATATTCGATGCGGATTTTATGGTAATAGTTTCCATAAAGTTCGGGATAAAGATCATCTTGAAAAATACTGTCCAAAACCGACCCCTTGGTAACTTCCTTGGATCGAAAAGAATCCGGGTCATCCAGCACTTCACCATCACGGTTGCCCAGTATGTTGCTGGAGAACCAGCCATCGAGTCCCAACATTCTGGATTTGAGTCCTGGCGCGACAATGGTCTTCATCAGGGTTTGCCCTGTTTTGAAATCTTTGCCCCCGATAGGCGCCTTATTTTTGATAGATAGTTCTACCAGCGCCGGAATATCCACGTTCAGGTTTGGAGATCCGTTGGCAAAGGGAACCCCCATTTTCAGCGACGCATAAGCGTAGATCATGGAAGGGGGGATCAGATCAAGATCATTTTCCAGAGCCGCTTCAAATGCTTCCAATGTTTGAAATGCTTCGTGGTCCATAATATCCTGATAAACTTCCGTCGACCCGCACCAGCACATCACCAGTCGATCCAGACCTTTTTCTTTTTTGAAGGTCTCCATATCCACCATCAAAAGTTTGGCCAACTCCATTTTATTAGGAGCCTTTTTTATATTTGTTCCACTCAGGTTTTTCACAAAAGCAGGATCGAACACAGCGGACCATGGCTTTATCGCCTCAAGTTGTTCCTTAACCAGATCCAGTTCCTGCTTATCGATCACGCCACAAGTCAGAGCGGCCTGATAACAATTATCATCATAAATATCCCATCCACCAAATTCGATATCGGTCAGGTTAGCGAGAGGAACAAAGTCCTTAATAAAGGGATACTGTGGGTTATCCCTTTTACCCAAGCGGATTCGTGACATTTGCGTGACCGACCCGATAGGTTTGCTATGTCCCGCATTCACAAGAAAGACCCCTGCAATAAGTGTCGAACTCACCGCGCCCATACCTGGCAACAAGACTCCTAGTTTTCCTTTCGACGAGGCAATCTTTTTCGCCAAGCCACGATATTTATCGCTGGTGTCATTCATCAATCTCTACTCCTCTCAAATTTAATCATGTTCCAGTGGTTGTAAGCAGACTCAACGGAAGGGGAACTGGTATGCGGTGGACAACCCTGCTAGTGTAGAACTATTATTTCCACTCAAGAATAACATTTCACTCCATATATTGGATAGTTTTATTTCCCAAGTGTAAGTGTAATGATCAGTATTAACGGTAATATCCTGACTTTAAAGCCGACTCTCTAAATAACCCTTATGTTCAGTCGAACATTTGGTTATAATATTACAAGAATTTTACCTGCTAGCAGCCGCATGAACAAAAACACCATCCGTCAAAATTTCGAAGTTGCCGACCCACATGGCATCCTCTACTTATCGCCCGCTCCAGAACCTTGGAAAGCTACAGAGTGGTATGCATCATCCATTGCCGGCGTGCCTTTTCTGTTAAGAAATATTCTGACTCTTCAGCGTTCAGGACTCCATAACCTGAGCATATTTATAGATGCCGAGGAAACAGAAGAATTGGCCCTCTTGGTTGAGAAAAATCCTCGCATCACCGCAAAAATTCATTGGATCACCAAACCCGAGCAATTAAAAGAAACACTGCTAAACCGAAAAAGTCGGGTTCTGTTTTTCAACGGCTCAGCTCTTCATGACAAAAAAGAGGTTCGCTCCCTTTTAGAAGCTAAAGAAACAAAAATTCCTGAAGCTTTTCCCCTCAGCGATGATCAATGGGAATCATTGATAGAAAAAATCAAAGTGAACGGAGGCAAAGAACTCCGAGAATCGCTTGAAAACGAAAGCCCCTTTTTATACGTACGCGGGGCGAAAAAAAATCAACTACAGGAACAAAAGGATTTTAATACTCTACATGAGCAATTGCTTAAAGGTTCCGGGCAAAATCATGACAGCACCATCACCCGGCTCCTGTCGCGCCCGGTTTCCAGAACACTGACCCGCTTGTTTTTGAATACACCGATCACCCCCAACCAGATCACGCTATTTAGTTTCGCTATGGGGTTAGTATCGGCCCTGTGCTTTGCCCAGGGTACTTACCCGATGAATCTGACAGGCGGACTCTTGTTATTACTTTCAACATGGGTCGATGGCGCAGATGGAGAAATCGCCAGATTGAAATTCATGGAAACAGAATTGGGCGGCAAACTCGACATCGTTTGCGACAACATTGTCCACTTCTTTGTGTTCGGGGCTATTGGCTGGGGGGTGAGTGTAGCGACGGGCGATAAAACTTATATGTATGTAGGAGGGTTGGCTGCCTTTGCGAGCATAACCTCCTTCATGCTTCTCGGCGCATCCCTTGTCAAAAAAAGTTCCACTCCGTTGCCAGAATCCGAGGCCTCTCTGGCCGACAAACTCGCCAACCGGGATTTCATTCATTTTCTTCTGTTGATGGCAGTGATCGATTTAGTGAATATGTTCATAGCCATCACCGCTGCGGGCGCCACCCTCTTCGCCACCTACCTGATCTATCTACGCGGCACCGCTAAAAGCCCTTCTTAAACATCTTCAGGAATTGGCGAGCAAATAACTTTCAGCCTGCTTGTATCTTTCAGGATCATCAATGTCGATCCAAAACTGACCATCAATCGGCATGGTGCGCACCCGACCTTCTCCTGCCATGATACGAACCCCTCCTGAAAGCGAGTCGTCCCCGGTGTCCCGCAAAGATTGCTCCAGAGCCGAAAACAAAGCCGGGTTACATAGAAAAATTCCCGTATCAAAACAGTTATACGAATCAATGCCCTTACCTATATTCTGAATCAGGCCTTTCTCTGCCATCACCCGGGTCACATCATCCATGTCGACCATGGGATTTTCCAGATTCTGATCCACCGCCAAAACGATTTCATCTTCGGCCAGAGGATAGTCGATCATTTTGCGAGCAATACCAGGATCAAAGAGATGGTCACCCATTAAGAGGAAAAAAGGCTCCTTTAAAAATTCCTTTGCTTTCAGTACCGACAAACCATTGGCCTTTTCCCAATCGTCATTTTCAATCACCGTGATAGGCACATCAATCTTGCCCGCCAAGTCTTCAAGAAAAGCGCTAACTTGATCGCCTCGATACCCCACCACCGCATAAAACCCATCTACTCCCGCCTCTAAAGCAGAACGAATGACCCGTTCAACAAGAGGAACATCCAAAAGGGAAGCCAACGGCTTACTGTCCGAAAGAGATTTTAAGCGACTCCCTTTTCCAGCTACAATAATTAAACATTTCATAATATTAACAATCCATTTCAGCGAAAAATTTCCTACCCAAATTTTAAAAAACCTAATTCGAATCTTCCTGGGCAACTTTGACCAAATCAAAAGGCTTTTGCGAATACTCCAAGCCTATGGTCAACCCCCAAACCACCCAGACGATTTCCCGAACCCGCCTGATGAGGGCCGCAGCAACGCCCAATGCAGGCTGACCCGCTATCGCTTCTGTGGCGATCATAAAAATGGCTTCCTGACTCCCCAGTCCGGCAGGAATAAAAAATGTTCCTGCCCGAACCAGTTCAATGAGCGTTTCCAGAATTATGGCCTCAACAATTGTAATGGGGTGGCCTAAAAAATAAAAAATGATATAAATTTCCAAGGCACCCAAATACCAATTAACAAGATTCAAGGATAGCGCTGAGATAAAGCGCCTCTTGTCACAGGTATAAAATTGCACCAACCTCTCATCCATATCGTGGATTTGGTGGATAAATTTTTCCAGTCGTTGGCCAAACTTTCGTTGGCTGAGCCATTTGCCCGTCAATGACGTGATCTTGTAGCGTTGGACGATGTAGAATAAAACGATTCCAATAGTGATTGCGCTAAAACTGATAATGGCGAAGAGATGAAAGCCTTCAGGAAGTTCTGACCCCAGCAATATAAGGAGCACACCCGTAGCCATGAACAAAACCATGGAAATCATATGAGTGGATTCGGCAAGAATCAGCGACGCAGTCCCCTCCCGGTAACGGATCCCATAATGATGTTTGAGAACAAAGCCTTTAACCGGTGCTCCGCCCCAGGCACTGAAAGGCATCATTTTAGCGAAAGCCGCGCCCACCATGCGAACCTTCCAAAGGTCATACAGCCATCGTTTAGTGAATTGTGTGCTGGGCAAAGTAACCTGCCACGCAAAGGTATCCACAATGAAGGCTATTTTATAAACAACCAGCACTACCAAAATACCCCAGCCTATTTCCTTTAACTGGGACCAAAGCAAAGGAAGGTCTGTATGGCTCAACACAAAAACAAGCAGGCCAACACCTATTAACAGATACAGAATTTTCAAAGGTTTCATAGTTGTCACACGTGCCAGCGACGCGCACTGCGGGTGAACTGCAGGCACCAATAGGCCTGGGCACCAATCGCGGCTGGAGGGAGAAGGTACCAAAGCACGCCTCCCATGCTCAAAAATAATACGATGAAACAAAAATCGCTGCGGACAACACGCGCGTTAAACACAAACCGATCCATGTCCGTATCATCATCCTTTTTCGCCGAGTCCTCATCAGGCAACTGGCTGGCATGAGGTTTGGTCTTATTCTGGTATAGCTCCAGGCCATAATTGATGGTGCCGCCTGCGCCTGCGGCGATGCCGGTCCACAACCACCATTGCTGGCCTGTCGACAGGGTTGCTCCCCACCCCAGACACACAAAGAAAAAAGTATGAACGATCCAATCAACAAAAGTGTCGAATCTCATTCCAAAAACACTGCGCATATTCTTGAGACGGGCAATCTCGCCGTCACAGTTATCGAGCACATAGCCACCAAACAGAAAAAATGCACCCGTAAGCAGCGATGCATAGCTCCCATACAAACAAGCGACTCCGGCGGCCAGACCGAACACCAGCGACAATGCGGTGATCTGGTTCGGTGTGATCGGTGTGCGCATCAACAGCCGGGTAAGTCGATAAGAAAAATGGCGAATCAATGGCAACCAATGCTTGGGGGCCTCTAATTTTTGTTCCGGTGGGTTCTTAAAAGATTCAGAAGTGATATGGCTATCCGGTTGGGATTGTTGGAGTATTGTTTTAAAATTGCGGAGCGGATAAACAACTGGCCCTGGAAGGTTTATCGAGGTCCATCCTTAGCAAGAGCCAAAACCATAAAAACTCATGATGTTTCAGCCTATTCAAACCTTACTTTCAAGCCCTACATTTTGCAATAAAAAATTCCACCCACATATTTCCCCAACCGATATTCCCCGCTCGACGGTGTCATTTAAAATGCCAAAACCACCTCATTTAAAGTCCGCGACGCTCTACTCATATCAAGTATTCTTTATTAAATAAGCAGCATGGCCTAAGGTCGTTTATTTCAAGAACTTGAAGATATCTAATTCATTTGCCCTGTATCCTCTTTCTTTAAATCCATGAATTTAAAAACAAACCCCACCCCCGCCTGAGGCGTAAAAAAGCTGGTTTCTCATTGACTTTCTCCAGCCTATCGCCTATGTTTGAATTGAGTCTTCAGGAGTAGTCAGATGTACCTCTCGTTGCTATTTTATCTTCAATTCCCGAACGTGAATCAATGATTATATTGGGGCTTGACGCCTCCACACCCAAAGGGAGTGTTGCTCTTCTCGATGGCGAACGCGTCATTGCCGAGTCTGTCAGCTCTTCAACATTTTCTGACCAGCTTCTGGTTATGCTGGATGAAGTTTTGGGGGAAATAGATGGCGGACTCGAAAAAGTGGATGGGTTCTGTGTCACAACGGGCCCCGGTTCTTTTACCGGACTCCGGGTTGGCGTCAGCCTGATAAAAGGCTTGGTGCTGGCCACAGAAAAGCCTTTCTGGGGAATCAACACGCTGGAAGCGTATGCAAATTTAGTCAAACCCGTTTCTCAGCCAATTTACCCAGTTCTGGATGCCAGAAAAAAAGAAGTCTATACCGCAAGGTTTAAATATACAGATGACCAGTTAGTGAGAGAAACCCCGGATCAGGCCGTTTCTCCCCAGGAGTTATGCGACCTCATTCAGGAACCCACTGTATTTTTAGGCGGTGGGCTGGAGCCTTATGGAGAAACCCTGTCCTCTCAATTGGGCGACAGGTTTATCGATCAGGCTCCGTTCAAAAACCAAACGGTTGCCGCCAGTGCGGCTCAACTTGCCTTCAGTCGATTCGGGGCAAACCCCTGCTTTGATCTGGACGCGTTGACCATCCATTATGTTAGAAAATCTGAAGCAGAATTAAACCGTAAAATATTTAAACAGGAGGCTGTAAAGCATGGACATTAACCCCGCTTTGCTTGAAAAAGTTAAACAGGAAAGCACCGAATTTTGTGAGCTCTACAAAGAACACACTACCCTTAAATTAAAAGTTGAGGCCTTCAACAAAATGAAGCTCATCACTCCCGAACAGGAGATTGAACAAAAAAAATACCAGAAACAAAAACTAAGCCTCAAAGATCGCATGGAGAAAATTTTAAGCCTCTATGAAGAAAAGATTCACTGACAGCCATCTCAGACGCGACGAATCTTATGAAAGAAAAACTGATCGCCTTGATCGAAGAGAAAGGCGATCTTCCGCCGCTTCCCGAGATCCTGATGACTCTGGAAAAAAAAATCAATGACCCTGACTGCGATGTTGTAGAAGTCTCTGGCATCATTGAGTCCGAACCTGTTTTGTCAGGTCGGCTGATCCAACTCGCAAACAGTGTCCTGTTTGGCGGTGGGCGGGAAAAAACCGAAGACCTGAATGACGCCGTTATGCGGCTGGGTGTAAAGATGGTGCTGGATATGGCCTACACCCTGAAACTCCCCGGTCTTTTCAAAAATGCAAAAGGCTTCAACCAAATCCGATTCTGGACCCACTCGCTGGGTGTCGCCTATCTCACCCGCTCGCTGGCTTATATGGTCAGGATACCCCAGAAGGAAATCGAGTTCGCCTATCTTTGCGGGTTGATGCACGATATCGGGATTGTTGTTTTTGACCACCTGATTCCTGATGAATACACCCCGTTTCTCAAACAAATAAAATCATCCGAGCTCACCCTTGCGGAAAATGAAGCAGAAACTTTCGGCATCACCCATGCTGAACTGGGGGCTCGGTTCATCGAAAAATGGTGGCCGGTTTCACCCGGCTTGGTGGAAGCCATTCGCGCCCACCATGATTCACCCGGAGAGGATGGCAACGTCAAACATATTGTTCACCTCCTCATCACCGCCAACCTGCTCGCAAACCAGAACGAGTTCAGCAATGGCATTGTTTCGGATGACGGGGCACCTCTCGAATACGGTGTTCTGGACAAGCTTGACTTGGATTCCGCAGAGTTGGAAATCCTGATTGACAACACCAAAGAAGGTCTGGAGGCCGCCCAAGCTCTCCTCAGCAGCAACTAAACCTTTCTCAAATCCACCGTTTCATTCCCTTTGAAAGTTGCAACAAGAAGTTGTAACAAAAACTTAAAAGAAACCACTTTTTCAGCAGGCTGGATATCTCCAATCACCCCTACAAGAGTTTCAGCGAGAGCCCGATTAGCTGAAAGGCTTTTCATCACCCGATTACAAAAAATCCGGTTATAAATCAACTTCTGAAGAACCCGACTCAACAAAAACTTTCCGCCAAACTCTTGCTTTCGTCTCTCGTCATAAACGGATAGAAAGTTTCTGGAAAAATTTGAATTCTGGAAACCGCCATGAATCACTTCGCTTGCCAGTTGCGAGCTTCTCAATGACAGATAAATACCTTCCCCGGTAAACGGGTCGATAAAACCTGTCGCATCCCCAACCAACACCAGCCCGCCACAGGGAACCGGCTTGACCGCGAACGCCAACGACTCCACCGAACGCACTGGCTCCACCCGTTCCCCATCCGCCAGCATTTTACTGCGGCGGGAGTTCTGCATCAGCACACGATGATAAAATGTTTCTGGGCTCTCGCCCGCAAGAGCAGAACCTTCTACCACCAGCACTACATTGGCCCTGCCATTGCCGACAGAAGAAATCCCCGTATAGCCCGGACGGCTGATATGCATATAACAATAGTCTTCAGGCAAACGTACCCCCTGCCAGTGGGCAGAAAAAGCAATCTTCGCATTGCCTTTGGGTTCCCGCTTTAAACTGAACTTTCTAAGAGAAACCGCATTGCGTCCCCCGGCATCCACCACCAACTTGCTGTTAAGCGAAAAAGAGGTTTTCGTTTCGTCCCAACCCTTCACCCCGGCAACACATCCATCATCAAAAATAAAATCCGTGACCTTATATTGCTGGAAAACTTTCACCCCGGCTTTTTGCACCTGCTCTATAAATAACGCATCCAACTGGTAACGCGGCACCGACAAACTGGTCGGACGCAATCCCGTCTCCGTCAAAACAGGATAGTCAATGCCCAACTCAGCACTTTCATAAGACGAGATCGCCACACCCTTTAACCGCTTGGGAGCCAAAGCCTCAATGGAACCCAGCACGCCCAACTGTGTAAGAATGGGGTCCGCACCTGGACTGATAAATTCTCCACACACCTTGTCACGCGGAAATTTCGCCTGATCGCAAAGCGCAACTTCATAGCCACGGCGGTTGAGGTCCAACGCCATGGCACAGCCCGCCGGCCCGCCGCCAATGACAACGACATCGAAAGAATTCATGTTTTGCGTCCCACCAGGGCGATGCGATAAGGAAAGTGGCGATGGATTTCAAAAGGTTTTATTTCCGCCTCCGTAGCCAGCTTGCGAAACTCTGGCGGAGTGAAAGCGTTCATCACCGAAACCGGCGCATCGTAACGGGTCAACCGATTACGGGTAAAAACTCGCGTCAACAAGAAGATGACAGCATGCGCCACCCGACTGCGGTGCAGATCGTTGACCACCACCCCCAATCGCCCTGCCTTGTATATCGCCCGCAAAATCGCCACGGCCTTCTCCCAACTGAAATGATGCAGGGACAAAGAGTTGACCGCCAAATCAAACGCGTCGTCTCTAAATGGTAAGGAAAGAATATCGCATCGCACCAACTGGATTTCGGGATAAGCCGCAATTTCCTCCTGCGCCAGTTTCAGCATCTTGGCGTTGATGTCAATGGCCGTGATATGGATCGGCACCCCCAAACGGCGCGCCAGTTTGACCAGCGCCACCGGCTGATCGGCAGACCCGGTGGCGGCATCCAACACCCTGAACGGGCGTTCGGCTTTATGGGATTTCAAGAACGGCTCGACATGATGAAGCAGAACCCGGTAGCCGCTCAAATAGCGGTTGACCGTGGCAACATCCTGCAGACTGTCCCGAACCTCTTCATACGAAGCTTCGTCGAGGTCCAGCAGTTCATCTCTGAGATTTCGGGGAGGAAAGAATGCACTAGGCGTGCAGCCCGTGAGCAATCGCTTTATCTTGCAGGCAAACCTGCTCTCGGCTTTAGGAGCCATTGCTATCTGCCTCTATGTTGTCCCCTCGCTTGCCTTCATGCTCCGAAAGGGATATCCATATTGCCACCGGCCGGGTGCTAGTTGGCCCCACGCCTTTGCCGGTCGCGGTAGCGTCACCGCCACATTGCCACCGGCGGCTCGCCGGAGCTAATCTTTGAAGAAGAAGTAGGGTTGTCCCGATTGGATTCTGTCCTTGGTAATATTCAGAGCAATTTTCTTAAATATTCCACGGGTGAGTGGAGTCATGATGAGGAGTCCAATTACATCCGTCACCACACCGGGAGTGATGAGGAGCATGCTGGCCACACCCATCACTGCGCCGTTTAAAGCTTCGTCACCGGGAGCTTCGCGTGACTTAAGTTGTCTCTGCATTTTCTCAAAGACCTCTTTGCCATAACTGCGGCTGATAACGATTCCAACCAGAAAAGTGAACATGATCAACGAAACCGTATTGAGAATGCTGATCGCGTCACTGACATATTTCAATCCATAAAGTTCAATCCCTGTACCCAGGGCAAAAAAAGCAGCAACCGGTAAAGACATTTCAAACACCTGCAAAAAGTTAAACGAATAGAAACATTCACCATATCATGGCCGAGACTTGCCAGGAAAATAAAAATCCGGCAAAGTTCAAAAACTTTCCCAATCCCCCGCTAACCCCGATTTATCAGGAGTTAACAAACCACATACAAATAAAACCACCAAAGAAGCTTCCTATTGCCAAGTTTTTTAGCTATACTTTCTCAGATATTTCTCGGTAGTGGAGGATCGGGATGAAACGTTTTATGCAGACAGGGATTGTACTTGGGGCCGGGTTTGTGCTGTGGCAGGTGTCTGCCGACGCGCGCTTTCTCGATCTGCAAAAACAGGAGCCGATCCCGGTTCCAGAAGTGACCCCCAACCCCGCTCCGGCTATCCCGGCAAATCCCACTTATAAATCCAAATTGGAGTCTCACGGAATCAGCCTTCAGTTTGAAGACCTGACCCTGTTTGACGTATTGCAAAATATCCAGGAAGAAACCGGTATTTTGTTTTCCATCGACCCTTCTTTGGAGACGGTGCCCTTTAGCGCCCGCATTCAAGCAGACAACTGGGAAGCCGCTATAAAGGATCTTTTAAAAGGATTCAGCCGGGTAGAAGTGTGGACCGACAAGCTGTCGACCAGCAGAGTCTGGCTTTTGTCGGGAGGCAGGAATGTCGAAGCCGCA
>Ga0316190_10002039_pt1 | contig 14726 bp, 11 predicted proteins | sample Eddworburrow2_MG_FD_204929 | JGI IMG/M metagenome (GOLD analysis project Ga0316190, IMG submission 204929) | Coastal sediment microbial communities from Maine, United States - Eddy worm burrow 2 | ecosystem: Environmental > Aquatic > Marine > Coastal > Sediment | place: USA: Maine | collected... | reverse complement strand
CCCAGGCAGATGGGCAGCAGTCCGTTGGCCAGCGGGTCCAGGCTGCCCGTGTGTCCAGCCTTGCGCGCATTGAAAAGCCGTTTGACCTGTTGCAGGGCAGCATTTGAGGTAATGCCCATGGGCTTATCCAACAACAGGATTCCCTGCACATTCCGCCCGCGCTGACGTTGACGTTGACGCCCCATATAAATTTCCAGCCCAGTAATTATTTGTTACGAAGTAGAAGAAGTTCGATATGCTGCCAGCAATGCCGCACGGTTATGACGAGTGCTTCGTTGTATCCGAATCAATCGCACCCTCGATCAGCGCCGAGAGACGAGCGCCGCGTTCGACGGATTCATCATGCACAAAATGCAGCAGGGGGATCGAACGGATTTTCAGGCTATGGCCGAGCTCACGCCGCAGAAACGGCGCAGCCTCGTTCAGGAGGCGGGTGCATGCCGCCATGTCCATCTCTCCACCCATCACAGTGAAGAACACCTTGGCATGGGAGAGGTCACGCACCACCCGCACCTCTTGGATGGTAAGCATCCCCAAACGCGGATCCTTAACCTCATCACGCACAAGTACTGACAACTCGCGCTGTAACTGGGAGCCAAGCCGCTCCGTTCGACTGAATTCTCGCGCCATTTTCAGTCGTACTCGCTACAGCACTCGTGCTACTTCAATGTGCTCGAAGACCTCAATCTGGTCTCCCGGCTTGACGTCATTGTAGTTCTTAACGCCTATGCCACACTCCATGCCGTTCTTGACCTCGGGAGCATCATCCTTAAAGCGGCGCAGTGATTCCAGTGCCCCTTCATAGATGACCACGTTATCACGCAGTACGCGGATGGGGCTGTTGCGCTTGATAACACCCTCAACCACCATACAGCCGGCAATGGCGCCCAGCTTGGAGGAGCGGAATACATCACGCACCTCGGCCAGACCGATGATCTGCTCACGGATCTCCGGTGACAGCATACCGAGAATGGCGCTCTTAACATCATCGATAACTTCGTAGATGATGCTGTAGTAACGCAGATCCAGCTCTTTATCCTCTACTACCCGTCGGGCAGAGGCATCTGCACGCACATTAAACCCGATGATAATGGCATTGGAGGTCACTGCCAGGTTGGCATCTGACTCATTGATGCCACCCACTCCGGATGCCACCACCTTGACCTTCACCTCATCGGTGGAAATCTTGGTCAAAGAATCTTTCAGCGCCTCGACACTACCCTGCACATCAGCCTTGATAATGAGATTGACATAATTGACCTCCCCAGTAGCCATCTGGGAGAAGATCTCATCCAGCTTGGACGCCTTCTGGGCCGCCAGCTTGGTGTCACGCTGCTTATCATGACGCAGCTCAGCCACTTCACGGGCCTTACGCTCATTTGCCACCGCAAGCACATCGTCACCCGCATTGGGCACATTGGAAAGGCCGAGCACCTCTACCGGAATGGATGGGCCCGCCGTCTTGACCGGTTTCCCTGCCTCATCAAACATGGCCCGCACCCGGCCAAACTCCTGGCCGCTGACGATCATATCGCCATGATTAAGGGTACCGGCCTGGACCAGTACGGTCGCAACAGGGCCGCGTCCACGATCCAGCCTGGACTCTATGATAATGCCCCGCGCAGAGCCTTCCACTGGAGCCCTAAGCTCCAGCACCTCAGCCTGCAGCAGGATGGCATCCAACAGATCATCAATGCCTTGGCCACTCTTGGCCGAGACAGGGATACACATGGTATCGCCACCCCACTCCTCCGCGATGACGTCCTCCTGGGACAGTTCCTGCAATACGCGGTCTGGATTGGCCTCGGGCTTGTCCATCTTATTGACTGCGACCAGCAGCGGTACACCCGCTGCCTTGGCATGCTGGATGGCCTCTTTGGTCTGAGGCATGACACCATCATCCGCAGCAACCACCAGGATAACAACATCCGTCACCTTGGCTCCGCGGGCACGCATGGCACTGAAAGCCGCATGGCCGGGGGTATCAAGGAAGGTGATCATGCCTTTATCGGTTTCCACATGGTAGGCGCCGATGTGCTGGGTAATACCACCCGCCTCACCTGCAGCCACTCGGGTGGTACGAATATAATCCAGCAGGGAGGTCTTACCATGGTCAACGTGACCCATGATGGTCACCACAGGTGCACGGGGGCTAAGCTCACCCGCGTCCTCTTCGACCATACCCAGCAGTTCCTGCTCTACATCCTCATCTTTGGCGATGACCGCCGTATGGCCCATCTCCTCGACCAGCAGCATCGCTGTATCTCGGTCTAGCACCTGGTTAATCGTCACCATAGTGCCCATCTTCATCAGGGCTTTGATCACTTCCGCTGCCTTGACTGACATCTTCTGGGCCAGCTCGCCAACCGAAATGGTCTCAGGAATCTCAACGTCACGAACAACGGGCTCGGTGGGCATCACAAAACCGTGCTGGCCATCGTGCTGCGCAGATGCCGCGGAGGATACCCGTCGGGCCGGCTTTTTCTTGCGCCGCCCGCGCTTATCTGCAGCCACATGCAGCTCTGTACGCCGCCGGCCAGACTCCTTGCTTTTCTCTTTTCCACGCGCCTCTTTACGAGGAGCCGCCTTCCTGACTACCTTCTCCTCCTTTGCCTGCACTGCCTGCTGCTTTACTGCTGCCTGTTGGAGCTTTTCCTTTTCCTCCTCTTCCCGACGCCGCATTTCCGCTTCAGCTGCACGCTTGGCCTCTTCAACTGCGCGCTTGGCCTCCTCCTCCACCATGCGGAGACTGTCCTCGGCGGCCTTTTTCGCTTCAGCCTCGGCCTCCAGGCGGCTTTTCTCTGCAGCCTGTTCGTCCAACGCCTTCTGCTCAGCTTCCGTCTTTGGCGTTGGCTCTAACTCTGGCGTTGGCTCTAGCTTTGACTCTAGCTCTAGGTTTGGCTCTTCATCTTCCGTTGCAGCGACGCGCTTCACATAGGTACGCTTGCGTCGAACCTCAACACTCACCGTCTTGGCACTGGCCCTGGCAGTAGGTGAGGCGCGCCCAGTTGTTCGACCCTGGGCGGCGGGCTGACGCAGTTCACTAACCGTTTTGCGTTTCAGGGTGATTTTTCGAGGTTCGCCACCCGCGGATTCACCCTCCTTTCCGTGGCTACGACGCAAATAGCCAAGCAAGCTCAGCTTTTCATCCTCAGAAATACTGGCATCGGGACCCGCTTTACCCAGCCCCGCTTCGGTCAACTGGCCGAGCAAACGATCCACCGGGATACCTACATCCTCAGCGAGTTGTCTTACCGTCACATCACTCATCGATGAACCTCCAGTTTTAATCCTAGCCCTGCTGCTCTTCCGCGAACCAGGGGGCACGCGCTGTCATTATCAGCTCGCCTGCACGCTCCTCGTCCATATCATCGATTTCCATCAATTCATCAATCGACTGTTCCGCAAGGTCTTCCATGGTGATCACCCCACGGCTGGCTAGTACAAATGCCAATTCCCTGTCCATTCCCTCCATGGTTAAAAGATCTTCCGCAGGCTCTGCATCTGAAAGGGCCTCTTCACTGGCAATGGCACGGGTAAGCAATACATCCTTGGCCCGACCACGCAGCTCCTCGACAATCTCCTGGTCAAACTCCTCAATCTCCAGCATCTCAGCCAGGGGCACATAGGCCACTTCATCGATAGAGGAAAAACCCTCCTGCACCAGGATGACGGCAACCTCTTCATCCACATCGAGCTGTTCCATGAAGTTTTCGACAAGGATTCTGGATTCACCCTCGCTCTTCTCGACAGCCTGGGCCTCATTCATCACGTTCAGTTCCCAGCCCGTTAGCTCACTGGCCAGTCGAACGTTCTGCCCGCCCCGGCCAATGGCCTGGGAAAGGAACTCCTCAGCGACCGCCACATCCATGCTGTGGGCATCCTCATCGACGACGATGGAAGCCACTTCTGCTGGTGACATGGCATTGATCACAAACTGTGCAGGATTGTCATTCCACAGAATAATATCTACGCGCTCACCACCCAGCTCATTGGAAACAGCCTGTACCCGTGAGCCCCGCATACCAACACAGGCGCCTACCGGGTCAATACGCGGATCATTGGTGCGCACCGCAATCTTGGCGCGTAAGCCAGGGTCACGTGCCGCGCCCATAATATCGATCAGCTCCTCGCCTACTTCCGGCACTTCGAGCTTGAACAGCTCTATAAGTAACTCAGGGCAGGTACGACTGACAAAGAGCTGCGGACCCCGAGGTTCGGAGCGTACATCATAGAGATAACCACGCAGGCGATCCCCTGAACGCACAGACTCACGAGGTATCATGTCATCCCGAGCGACCATGGCCTCGGCATTGGCGCCAAGATCCAGCAGGATTTGGCCGCGCTCGGCTTTCTTTACCACGCCGGTTACCAGTTCGCCCATGCGATCCTGATAGGCCTCAACCACCTTGGCCCGCTCAGCTTCCCGCACCTTCTGTACGATAACCTGTTTTGCCGTTTGTGCGGCAATACGGCCAAAGGCAATGGAGTCCATCGGCTCTTCAATATATTCAGCCGGCTGTATTTCGGGATTTATCTCGCGCGCCTGTTCCAGCAACATCTGGGCATCGGGATTTTCCAGCCCTTCCTCGCCGGCCTCCTCAATCACTTCCCAACGACGAAAACTGACATAGTTTCCGCTGTCACGATCGATCGCTACCCGCACATCGATCTCATCAGGATTTTTCTTACGCGTGGCGGAAGCCAGAGCAGCCTCGATAGCCTCGAAGATAATCTCTTTCTCGATGCCCTTCTCATTCGAAACCGCATCGACAACCAGTAATATCTCTTTGTTGTTCATCTGCCTCTATTCCCAATCAGAATTCCGGTACCAGCCGTGCCTTCTCTATCTGATCCAACGGCAAGCAAACCTGCTCACCCTCTACGACAAGAATGACATCGTCATCCTGCGTACCCTTCAGGATCCCCTCAAACTTGCGCCTCCCAGCCAACTTCATGCGCAACCTGATCTTGACCTTGCTGCCACTAAAACGGTCAAAATGTTCTCTCGTAAACAGCGGCCTATCCAGGCCCGGCGAGGACACCTCTAGATCGTAGTTTTCTGCGATCGGGTCCTCCACATCCAGTACGCCACTGACCTGATGGCTGACTGCTGCACAATCGTCCAGGTTAATGCCTCGCTCATGGTCAATATAGATGCGCAGCATCATCCCGGCCTTGGCGTGGCTCACCAGTTCAGTACCAACCAGTTCGTAACCCATGGGCTCAACGACCTGCTGTACTATCTGCGTCAATCTGTCTGGCGTACTTGGCATTAATCTCTACAAACAAAAAATGGGCCCATGGCCCACTTCAACAAATCCTCAGACTGAAGTTGAGGATATTATTTGCCTTACCCAATCCATGAGATTAGGCCAATAAAAAAACCCCGATGACGGGGTTTTTTTATAATAAGTGGTAGCGGGGGCAGGATTTGAACCTACGACCTTCGGGTTATGAGCCCGACGAGCTGCCAGACTGCTCCACCCCGCACCTGATCGAAACAATTTTATAGTGTGTTTGCCCGTTTGGCAAGCACCTCCTCACTAAAACAGCACACTAATGTGGCTAGCCGATCGCTCTTACGCAGATTGCCAGCAAGGTGGCCGGGAACAGGCCCAGGACCAGCATGGATACGCCATTGATGCTCAGCACTATCTGCATATCGGCCGCCGCTTCCAAGGGAGCACTATCCTCTGGCTTATCAAAATACATCAGCTTAACAATGCGGATGTAATAAAAGGCGCCGATGATGGAGAAGAAGACACCCACCAGGGCCAGCCAGGTCAGGTCGACGCTGACAATGGAATCCAGGACAAACAGCTTGGCCCAGAAACCGACAGTAGGTGGAACACCGGCCATGGAGAACATGAGCAGCAGCATCATGGCGGCAAACCAGGGGCTGCGCTCATGTAGGCCCTTATAGTCATCCAGCTCATCCGCCTCGAAACCCTGGCGGCTCAGCAATATGATAATGCCAAATCCACCCGTGGCCATCATGGCATAGACAATGGTGTAAAACATCGAGGCGGCATAGCCTTCATTGGTCCCGGCCAGGATACCCAGAAGGATGAAGCCCACATGGGAAATGGTGGAGTAGGCCAGCATGCGCTTGATGTTGGTCTGTGCGACCGCGATGATGTTACCCAGCGCCATGGAGAGTATTGCCAGGATAACCAGCATGCCCTGCCAGTCTGCATGCAGATTGCCCAGCCCATCCACCAGCAGGCGCATGGCCAGGGCAAAGGCGGCGATCTTGGGGGCACTACCAATGAATAGGGTCACCGAGGTGGGGGCACCGTGATAGACATCCGGCATCCACATATGGAAGGGCACAGCGCCCAGCTTGAAGGCCAGGCCAATCACAACAAATACCAGGCCAAAAACCAGTACCGTATTGTCCATACCCGTAGTGGTCAGGGCCGCAGCAACCTCCTGGAAGCCGATGGAGCCGGTGGCGCCATAGATCATGGAGATGCCGTACAGCAGCATTCCGGATGCGATCGCACCCAGAACGAAGTACTTCATCGCAGCCTCAGACCCTGTCTTGGAATCCCGATCAAAGGCAACCAGGGCGTATAGAGAGAGGGACAGCAGTTCCAGACCCAGATAGATCGTCAGGAAGCTGTTGGCGGAAACCATGATCATCATGCCAAGCACGGCAAACAGGCCAAGCACGTAATACTCGCCCTGGAATAGGTTGCGCTCCTTGAGGTAATCCTTGGAGTAGAGGAAGGCAACAAAGGTAACCAGATAGATGGCGACCTTAAGCACATCACTCATCCCATCACGAACATAGCTGCCATCGAACACAATCTGGGTGCCCGCCTGGGATACACCGAGGGTAACGAAAACCGCCAGCAGGAGACCAACCTGAGCCAACCCATAGCTGATGATGCGCTGTTCATCCTTCAGGTAGAGATCAACCACCAAAACAAGGCAGGCCACACCGAGAATAAACAGCTCAGGCAGCACCGGTATCAGATTGGACGCGTCGAATTGCATTGATAGATTCCGAAATTCAGTAGTTAATCGTGCCGACTAGAGCTTGGTGACCGATACATGCTGTACCAGATTCACGATGGAAGCATCCATCACCTCTACCAGTGGCGCAGGCCATAGACCCAGCAGCAATACCGCCACCGCAAGTGAGCCCAAAACCAACAGTTCCCGCTTGTTCACATCCTCAAGGGCCCCGACCTTATCGCTGGTCACCTCGCCAAATACCACCCGCTTGACCATCCACAGGGTATAGGCCGCACCAACGATCAGGGTGGTGGCTGCCAGGAAGGCATACCAGAAGTCGGCACGGAAGCTGGCCAGGATCACCATGAACTCGCCCACGAACCCGGAGGTACCAGGCAGACCTGCATTGGACATGCCGAAGAACACCATAAAGGCGCCGAATATTGGCATGGTATGAATCACACCACCGTAGTCCGAAATATTGCGGCTGTGCACACGATCATAGAGCACGCCGACACAGAGGAACATGGCGCCGGAGATAAAGCCGTGGGAGACCATCTGCACCATGCCACCCTCCATGCCAAGGACAGCACCGCCCGTATTAGCTGGGTTGGCGGCAATCTGGAACACGATGAAGAAGCCCAAGGTGACAAAGCCCATGTGGGCGATAGATGAGTAGGCAATCAGCTTCTTCATGTCCTGCTGCACCAGGGCGACAAAGCCGATATAGACCACCGCGATCAGGGACATGGCAATGATCAGCCAATCCAGGGACTGGCTGGCATCCGGGGTAATGGGCAGACTGAAGCGCAGGAAGCCATAGCCGCCGATCTTCAGCATGATGGCCGCCAGAATCACGGAACCGCCGGTGGGTGCCTCCACGTGGGCATCCGGCAACCAGGTATGCACCGGCCACATTGGCACCTTAACTGCGAAGGCCATGAGGAAGGCGATAAAGATCAGAATCTGCTCAGTCAGCCCCAGCTTCAGGCCGTGGAATTCCAGGATCTCCATGCTACCGGACTGGAAGTACATGTAGATCAGGGCGACCAGCATGAATACGGAGCCGAAGAAGGTATAGAGGAAGAACTTGATGGTAGCGTAGACTCGATTCGGACCACCCCACACGCCGATGATCAGGAACATCGGGATCAGCATCGCTTCCCAGAAGACGTAGAACAGCATGGCATCCAGGGCGGCGAACACGCCAACCATGACACCTTCCATGATAAGGAAGGCAGCCATATACATTGCCGGTTTGTACTGAATCACCTCCCAGCCCGCGATCACCACAAAGATGGTGATAAAGGTGGTAAGGATGATCAGCGGCATGGAGATGCCATCCACACCCAGGTAATACTCCACATTGAAGGTCGGAATCCAGGGCATTCTTTCCACGAACTGCATCTGGGCGGTACTGACATCAAAGCCAGTCCACAGACCAAGGCTGACCAGGAAAGTCAGGATCGAAACACCCAGCGCCAGCCAACGGGCGTTATTGGGACTCCTATCACCGCTTGCTAACACCAGCAGACCACCGATGATCGGTATCCAGATGGACAAGCTTAGGATGGGCATACTCATGCTCAACGTCCTACCTTCTTAATCAAAGAATCACAAACCAGGCCAGCAGTACAAGCAGGCCGAGAATCATGGCAATGGCATAATGATGCAGATAGCCAGTCTGAATATGTCGAACAACGCCGGCAAACCATCCCACCGAACGGGCCGAACCATTGACCACCATGCCATCAATCAGCACCTGGTCACCGCCCTTCCACAGTATCCGGCCAAGTCCACGGCTACCGCCCGCAAACACGAACTGATACAGCTCGTCCATGTAGTACTTCTTGTCCAGCAGGTTGTAGAGCGGGGTTGCAGCCTTCTTCACCTTGTCGGCGATGCTTGGGTTCACCATGTAGATGTAGTAGGCGGTACCTGCACCCGCAGCAGCCAAATAAGGCGCAGGTGTAGCAAAGGCATGTGTAGTAAACCCAACCAAGCCGTGATACCCAAGCTGTGCAAGGGAATCATGCTCAGGAAGGACATGGATTACACCCTGGAACCAATCCCCAAACACCATGGGGCCAACTGTGAATGCACCGATCAGCACCGAGGGAATAGCAAGCAGAATCAAGGGAATGGTCACCACCTTGGGCGACTCATGCAGATGATGCTTAGTGTGTTCATCCATCCGCTCCTCCCCATGGAACACCAGGAAGAACATACGAAAGCTATAGAAGGCGGTCACAAACACACCGAGTGTCACCATTAGGTATGCATAGCCAGAGCCCGCGATAGTGGAATTGTGCACAGCCCCGATAATGGCATCCTTTGAGTAAAACCCGGAGAAGCCGGGGAAACCAATCAAGGCCAGCGAGCCAACCAGCGAAGTCCAGTAGGTGATGGGCATATATTTCTTCAGGCCACCCATGTTGCGCATATCCTGATCATGGTGCATGCCGATAATGACAGAACCGGCCGCCAGGAACAGCAGGGCCTTGAAGAAGGCGTGGGTCATCAGATGGAACGTGCCGGCGGCATAGGCCGAGGCACCCAGAGCCACGGTCATATAACCGAGCTGGGACAGGGTCGAGTAGGCCACCACCCGCTTAATATCGTTTTGCACAATGCCGATCAGGCCAGTGAACAAGGCGGTAGTGGCGCCAATCACCAGCACAAAGCTGAGGGCGGTCTCGGACAGCTCATATAGGGGTGACATACGGGCCACCATAAAGATACCGGCGGTCACCATGGTGGCGGCATGGATCAGGGCGGAGATCGGGGTCGGGCCCTCCATGGAGTCCGGCAGCCAGACATGTAATGGGACCTGGGCCGACTTGCCCATGGCGCCGATGAACAGGCAGATACAGATCACCGTCATCAGGGACCAGGGGGAACCATCAATGATCTCGATCTGTGCATCGGCCAACCCCGGGGCCGCGGCAAAGACCGTGGCGTAGTCAATGCTGTTGAAATACATGGCCACCGCGGCAATACCCAGCAGAAAACCAAAGTCACCCACCCGGTTGACCAGGAAGGCCTTCATGTTGGCGAAGATTGCCGTCTCACGCACCGACCAGAAACCAATCAACAGATAGGAGACCAGGCCGACCGCTTCCCAACCGAAGAACAGCTGCAGGAAGTTGTTGGCCATCACCAGCATGAGCATGGAGAAGGTGAACAGGGAGATATAGCTGAAGAAGCGTTGATAGCTGTTGGTGCCGGCCAAGCTACCCTCAGGCCAGTTCTCTTCATCATGGGCCATGTAGCCAATGGTGTAGATGTGCACACAGAAGGAGACGAAGGTCACCACGCTCATCATCATGGCGGTGAGGGTATCGACCAGGAACCCAACCTCCATGGTAATGCCATCACTGACCATCCAGGTATAGACAGAACCATTGAATACCTGGGCTGTTCCAGCCATGAAGCCACTCAGCACATAGATCGACAATAATGCGGATATGCCCACACCGGCACTGGTCACCCAGTGGGCGCCCGCCCGTCCGATCTTTGAACCAAAGAACCCGGCAATAATGGCACCTACGAGGGGCGTCAACGCGATGGCAAGATAAATCTTTTCCATGGTGTGTTTCTTCTAGTCAGACAATTAGAACGCCGTTAACCCTTCAGGGTATCCAGGTCCGCAACATTGATGGTGCGCCGATTACGGAACAGCACCACCAGGATCGCCAGACCAATGGCCGCTTCGGCCGCTGCAACGGTCAGGATAAAGAATACGAATACCTGCCCCACCGAATCCCCAAGGAAACGGGAGAAGGCGATAAAGTTCATGTTGACCGCCAACAGCATCAGTTCCACGCACATCAGCAGGATGATGACGTTTTTGCGGTTCAGGAAGATGCCCGCCACGCTGAGCGAAAACAGCACGGCACCCAGCATCAGATAATCGGAGAGTGCGATCATTTCAGCTCCATTTTCTTTTCGGAGGCCATCTTCACCACGCGCACGCGGTCTGGGCCAGCCTTAACCAATACCTGCTCGGCAGGATCCAAATATTTAGTATCCGGCCGCCGGCGTAGAGTCAGGCGGATTGCAGCAATAATGCCAACCAGCAGGATGACCGCAGCAATCTCAAAGGGGTACATATACACCGTGTAGAGCACACTACCCAGTTCCTCGGTATTGTTGTAGTCAGCCGGATGTGGCGCGGGGGCAGCAAACTTATCCAGACCAAAACGTGCTGGACCGACCACCAGGAACATCTCTACGGCCATGGCGGCGGCCACCAGGATTCCCACCGGCAGGTAGCTGATAAAACCGGCGCGCATAGCGGCAAGATCGATATCCAGCATCATCACAACGAACAGGAACAGCACCATTACCGCGCCCACATAGACCAGCACCAGGACGATGGCCAGGAACTCAGCCTCCAGCAGCATCCAGAGCACGGCGCTGGTAAAGAAGGCCAGCACCAGGAACAGGGCTGAATGTACCGGGTTACGCCGTGTGATCACCATGGTCGCGGCGAACACCAGAATGGCGGAGAAGATATAAAAGAGGATCTTTTCAAACATTATCGGGTTGTCCTGACGGTTTGCGTACCGTTCACACCTTCGTTATTTATCACCGCACCTATCAACGATAAGGTGCCTGGGCCTCGAGATCCGCTGCCAGCTGTGCCTCGTACTTATCGGCATTGGCCAGCAGCTTATCCTTGGTCATGATGTTCTCACCCCGGTTCTCGAACACATATTCATACACCCGGGATTCCACAATGGCATCCACTGGGCAGGATTCCTCACAGTAGCCACAGAAGATGCACTTAAAGAGATCAATATCGTAGCGCGTGGTACGACGGGAACCATCCTCACGAGGCTCGGCCTCAATGGTAATGGCCAGCGCCGGACAGGTTGCCTCGCACAGTTTGCAGGCGATGCAGCGCTCTTCCCCGCTCGCATAGCGACGCTGGGCATGCAGACCACGAAAACGCGGCGACATGGGCGCCCGCTCTTCCGGATACTGCAGCGTGAATTTTTTGGCAAACAGGTAACGCCCCGTCAGCTGCAAGCCCTTGAACAGCTCTAGCAGGAACAGGCTACGACCGAAATTTAGCAACGCCTTCATCTATCATTCCGCCTCAATTTAAACCAGCCGTCCTCTTAGGCCACCTTGAAGAAACCCACGACCACGATCCAGACAATGGTGATGGGAATAAATACCTTCCAACCCAGGCGCATGATCTGATCATAGCGATAGCGTGGAAAGGTGGCGCGGAACCAGAGGAACAGGAACGCGAATATCAGGGTCTTGAGGATCAGCCAGATGATACCAGGCACCCACTCAAACATCGGGCCCAGTACTGGCATGCCATGGAAGGGGGAGAGCCAGCCGCCCATGAACATCAATGCGGTCAGGGCCGAGATCAGGATCATGTTGGCATATTCCGCCAGGAAGAACACCGCGAAGGTCATGCCGGAGTATTCCACATGGAAACCGGCCACGATCTCGGACTCACCCTCGGCCACATCGAAGGGTGCACGGTTGGTCTCGGCTACACCGGAGATGAAATAGACCACGAAAATCGGTAGCAACGGGAACATGTACCAGTTGAAGAAGCCCCAGTTGCCCGACTGGGCGCGCACGATGTCGTTGAGATTCAGGCTACCCGCGGCCATCAGCACCACAACCAGGGCAAAGCCCATGGCGATTTCGTATGACACGATCTGGGCGCCGCAACGCATGGCTGACAACAGCGCATATTTAGAGTTGGAGGCCCAGCCGGCGATGACCACACCGTAGACACCAACGGAGGTCAGGGCCAACAGATAGAGCAGACCGGCGTTTACGTCAGCCAGCACCAACTCTTCACTAAAGGGGAATACCGCCCAGGCGGCCAGGGCCGGCCCCAAAGAGAGCATGGGCGCAATGATAAACAGGACCTTGTTGGCCTTGGTCGGCAGCACGATCTCCTTGAACATCAGCTTGACCGCATCGGCGATGGGCTGCAACAGACCACGCGGCCCGACCCGGTTGGGGCCGATACGCACCTGCATATAGCTGATCACCTTACGCTCAGCCAGGGTGTAATAGGCCACGCACAGCATCAGCGGCGCGACGATGGCCACGATCTTGATTACAATCCAGAGTATCTCCAGCATCAGATCACACCTTCTCCAGGGTTACTTCACCGAACTGACCACCCAGGGTTTCGCTGCCCGGCACACCGGCAGATACCCAGGCACAGCCATCCGGCACCCGCACGTCTATCTTGAGGGGCAGAGTCGCCCGATTCTCACCCTGCATCACGGCGACACTATCGCCATCTGCAAGGCCGTTATTATTGGCAACAGCGGCATTGACCCGCACCGCCACTGAATCCCGCGCCTCCTTGGTCCGCTGCAGGGAACCGGCCCGGCGCACCATGGCATCACTGGCATAGATAGGTACATTGCCCACACGGACCAACGCAGCATCCGGGGTCTGCAGGTTGGCATCCACACCATTCAGCTTGATGGCGGGCTGCACATCGCCACAGGCCTGCTGCAGTTCATCACGCACCTCTTCGGAACTGGTGTACTCGAAGTCGGCAAGATTCAACATATTGCCCAGCACCCTCAGCACCTTCCAGCCGGGGCGTGTCTCACCAGCCGGGGTCACGGCACCGCGAAAACTCTGCCAGCTGGCCTCGGCATTTACGTAGGTGCCGGAGGTCTCCGCAAAGGTGGAGATAGGCAGCATCACATCGGCACACTGCTCCAGTGAGGCACTGCGATAGGCGCTCAGGGCAACCACGCATTGGGCCTGCTCCAGAGTCTTGACGGCCTGCACCGGGTTCGCGCAATCAAAGGCAGGCTCAATACCCAGCAGCAAATAGCCACTTTGTGCTGACTCCAGCATGGCACCGGCATTCAGACCCTTGTTGCCGCCGCTCTGAGGAACGACTCCCGCCAGGGCGGCACCCGTGGCATTGGCTGCCGATGGCAAGACACCCAAGGTCGCTCCGGCTGCATCGGCAATCGCTGCCGCCAAGGCGCAGAGGATGGAATAATCGGGATGGGTCTCGGCCATATTGCCCAGCAGTACGCTGGCTGCCTCGGCACCTTTCAACTGTTCGGCCACAGCCTTCTGCTCATCGCTGGCGGTGGCTTGGTCAATCAGTGACTGTACCCCAGCGCCCTTGGCGTCCAGGGCTTTGGCGATTGCCGCCAGATTTTGAACCATACCCAGCGGGGTACTGACCAGCTGCTGTGCATCGAAATGCAGATCCAGACCCACCGGGTTCACAAAGCTGATGGCTGCACCCTTGAGGGCTGCCTTGCGCAGACGCAGTGCCAGCAGGGGCTGATCCTTGCGCACATTGGAGCCGATCAGCAGTGCGGCATTGAGTGTTTCCAGATCGGTGATCTTCTGCCCCAGACCAGGGATAGAGGCCTCATCGGCATCGCCCCGGAAATCCACCTGTCGCAGGCGATGATCCATATTGGCGCTGCCCAGGCCAAGGGTGACCTTCTGGGCCAGATAGAGTTCTTCCAGGGTGGCATTCGGAGAAACCAGGGTTGCCAGATCGGCGCCCGCTCCTTTCAGGCCTTCGGCCGCAGCCTGCAAGGCCTCTTCCCAGTCCGCCTCGACCCACTTACCGTCCTTCTTGATCAGCGGCGTGGTCAGGCGATCCTCGCTGTAGATTCCTTCATAGCTGAAACGATCACGGTCGGAGATCCAGATCTCGTTAACCGCATCATTGGCACGTGGATGCACGCGCATGACCTGGTTGCGGCGCACGTGGATCTGGACAT
>Ga0316190_10002038_pt1 | contig 14727 bp, 14 predicted proteins | sample Eddworburrow2_MG_FD_204929 | JGI IMG/M metagenome (GOLD analysis project Ga0316190, IMG submission 204929) | Coastal sediment microbial communities from Maine, United States - Eddy worm burrow 2 | ecosystem: Environmental > Aquatic > Marine > Coastal > Sediment | place: USA: Maine | collected... | reverse complement strand
GAACATCGAATGGCTTACGCTGTTGTTCTGGTTGCGCGAAACCGGCATGGCGATGAAGACCATGTATCGGTTTGCCAGCCTGTATCAGGCCGGCGACCACACCATTCCGGAACGCAAGCAGGTCTTGCTGGCGCATGCAAAGCACCTGGAAAAACGCAGAACTGACCTTGATCGCTGCGAAGAGATGCTCGCCTACAAGCTGGCGATCTACAAAGACCATAAGGGATAGAATAATGAAGATAATCGTGATTGGGGCACATGGCGATATCGGGGGCGCGGCATGCGCTGAACTGGCGGAGCGGCACGAGGTCATCACAGCCGGCCGCAACAGCGGCGACATCCGGGTCGATATCACTCAGCGGGCATCCATTGACGAGATGTACCGGAAAACCGGCAAGATCGACGCCGTTGTCTCAACTGTGGGCGACGTGCACTTTGGTCCCTTGTCAGACCTCACCGAAGACCAGTTCATGCTGGGCCTGACCCACAAGGTCATGGGCCAGGTCAATGTCGTGCTGGCAGGCCTGAAGATACTCAATGACGGCGGATCATTTACCCTGACCAGCGGTGTTCTGGATCGTGATCCGGTCAGGCAGGGAACCGGTGCCGCAACGGCAAACGGGGCGCTGGGCGGGTTTGTCAAAGGAGCGGCAATCGAGATGCCACGGGGCCTGCGGATCAACGTTGTCAGCCCGGGACTGCTGGACGTGTCGGTGCCGCGCTATGGCAGTTTCTTTCCCGGCCATGAACCCGTGTCATCGAAACGCGTGGGCCTTGCTTATGTAAAGAGTGTCGAAGGCGCTGGAACCGGGCAAGTCATCATCGTCGGATGAGCGGGACCAGGACAGACCGGTGCCATGATGCCAACTAATCTCCAGGCGTGCTTAGCCTCGACGACCTCTGCCGAACCCGATCACTTGCCCGAATGCCGATTTGGGGATGCTGCCTGGCGGCAAGTCCCCACGCTCCAAACAACATCAGACCCACGGCAGCAAAAACACCGGAAAGCGGCAAAACCTGCAATACCAGCCACGCCACACCTGGCGTCGCTATGCCCGAAACGTCGCGATAACTGGAATACACTGCTGACATTTCGGTACGTTCTGACGGTTTCACCGCAAGAAGGAATGGCAGGCCCGCAGCGATGTCGAGCAGGATCAGAAAAAACGAGCCGATGAACAACAGGCCCAGCACCAGCATGGGCGACGTCGCAGCGACCGTGGCCGCAACGAAGGTCGTGCCGCAAACGAAAAACCCGGTGCGAACGGCTGTGCGGATACTGCGGCGCTGCATCCAGCGCAACATCAGCGGCGTGACGAACAGCAGGGCATTGGTCAGTGACAACAAGGTGCCACCTATCTTGTCACCCAACCCTGCCTCGACCGCAAAGATCGGCAGATACACGACATAGACCCACCAGCCGCATGACCGGATAACAGCGAAGAGCCAACCGGCGATCAGGCGCGGCTGGGCAAAAAACCGCCCAATGAACGACAGCGGGTTTGCCGCCGGTATGCGGGCCTTGGTGATGACCTTGCCGTCACCAAGCCGCATTACCCAGAACACAACCAGAAGCACAATGGCGGCAACAGTGGAAACCACGAACGGAGCCGGTTGCCACAGGTCCAGCAGCCACACACCTGTTACGGGCCCGATCGTCCAGGCAAGCGCACTGTAGAACATGCGCAATGTCTCAGTGCGCCCCAGTTCGACCTTGGCTATGTAATCCAGGACATAGGCATTCAGGCAGATGAATACCGTCACCGTCGCGATGGTGTTGCACAACAGGCCCACAGCCAGCAAATTTCCCCCGGCAATGGCCAGGGTATTTCCCAGGACAAACAATCCGGCACCCAGGGTGAACATCCACCGCCGTGGAATATAACGCGCCAGACGGGGAAGCATGAGGCCTGCAAACAGCGACATCAGGCCGACTGCAAAATAGATAAGCGAAACTGTACCGGTATCCGGAAACGCGCGGTATACCGACAAGGGCATGACAGTTACCAGCATGCCGCGGACCATTGATTCAATGCCCGACAGCAACGCAAACCGTTCAGCATCAGCAGCCGGTGCGCGGCGCAACCGCAGTGTAATTGAACGATCAAACACGGGACCACCTTCCGCAGCTTTCCAGCATCAGTTGAAAGGTGAAAGAGATGAACGTCTAGCCACTCAGCGACCAGGGCTGGTCGCAAACTCTCCATCGACAGGCAGGTGTCGTGCAATGGCACAAAACACTGCCAGTATTGCCCGATGGACATAAATCAGGACATGGTTATCTGGCTTGAAGTCCATGACAACTCCATGATGCCAGCCGGACACCAGCCTCGGGAGTCAACTGCCTGCCAGCAATGATTTGTCCGCCGCCACGAACTCCACCGTATTGCCTTCCGGATCCTGAATGAAAATGCCCTGCCAGCCGATCCAGTCGAAGACCTGCACCTTGTAGCCGATGGCATTGTCGTCAAGCCACTTTATGATTGATTCCTGCTCGTCATAAGCCACCGTCAGCGCCAGGTGATGCAATGATGATCTCGCACCGGTTTCAGGCGGATCCGACCCGCTGGGATGCAAATCCGGACGGCCTGCACTGTTGTGAAACAGGGCCAGAACTGTGGTGTGACCGCCAAACCCGGCACAAATCCGGAAGAATGCAATCCCTGCATCGCGGCTATCACTCAACACGTCCAGACCGACAATATCCCGGTAGAACCCGAACATGGCATCCATGTCAGAGCAGCGAATGGCAATTTCGCCGAGCTGCTGGATCTTGAAAGGCGGGCGGGGCATTTCAGCATCTCCTGTATCAGGCATGTTGGCGGGTAGTTGACCAAATTCAACGGGCAAGGTCCACAGCCTCGCTGGCAATCACTCATCAGGCAGTGGCAGGTCCGGCCAATCTCCGGTTACCTCTGCCTGCACCGGTCTTTCAAGAAACGTGGAAAGCGTAATATAGCTCTTCGTCGTGCGAACCCCGGCAAGCTGATACAACTGCGACAGCAGCAGTTCCAGGGCGTGTGCATCTGCGGTTCGCACCTTTATGATCATGCCGCTGTCTCCGGCTACTGAATGCATCTCCTCCACTTCGGGAAAGTCGGCAATCTGCATCAGCCGTTGGCTCTTGCCCCAGCCTTCAAACTCCACGTGAACGAACGTCAATAACGGCTTGCCGATGGCAGGCCCGTTCAGTCTGACGGTTGATTGCTGAATGACGCCTGACTTTCGCAACCGCTTGACATGTTCGTGTACCGCAGGGGCCGAAAGCCCGACAATTTCTCCGAGCCTGGCATAGGAGCAACCGGAATCGGTAACCAGCGCACCTAATATTTTTCGGTCAAACGGGTCCAGGCCTGCCGTTGTTGCAGCCTTGTGCTGAACAGTATTCGTATTTTCGTTCATTCGCTGATTTCCAATTTCGTCTGATATTTAATCGGCATAATCTGTATTCCCCCGAACAAAATCAACTCACATCAAGGAGTAAACCAGTGAACATACAGCACGTAAACGCACCGGATGCGCACAATCTGAAGACCGGGTACTCCCAGGCGGTGGCGGTTTCTGAGACTAGCCGGACAGTCTATGTGAGCGGGCAGATACCGGTCCGGACGGACGGAACTGTGCCGGAAAGTTTCACTGAACAGGCTGAACAGGCCTGGGCCAATGTGGAAGTACAGCTCAAGGCGGCCGGTATGGGTCTTGGCAACATTGCAAAGCACACCACGTTTCTCGCCGAACGGCGCTACAGGGTTCAGAATTCAGAGGTTCGCCGCAAGGTTCTGGGAGACCTGGAACCGGCCCTTACAGTGGTCATCACCGGCATCTTCGACGAAGCCTGGCTGCTGGAGATCGAGGCCATCGCCGTCGAGTGATTGTTTTGGAACGGTTTGCTCTCACTCGCCCGGCTGGGGCATCGCCGCACCGGGCTTTGCTGCATCGAGTTCCTCGGCCAGGCGCTTTTCGATAAAGCCGCGCGGGCGGGTGAACCTGGCCATCAGGTCATACAGAACCGGGGTCAGGAACAAGGTCAGAATACCGGCACACAGCAGGCCGCCAATCACCACCGTGCCGATGGCTATGCGGCTTTCAGCGCCGGCCCCGGAGGCCAGCACCAGGGGCACCGCGCCCAGAACCGTCGAAATCACCGTCATGACAATCGGGCGCAGGCGCAGCACCGATGCCTCAATCACGGCCTCGCGCACGGCCATGCCGTCGTCGCGCAACTGATTGGCAAACTCGACAATCAGGATACCATTCTTTGCCATCAGCCCGATCAGCAGGATGATGCCGATCTGCGAGTAGATATTGAGGCTCAGCCCTGCCCCCCACAACGCATACAGCGCTCCTGCCACCGCCAATGGCACCGACAGCATGATGATCAAGGGATGCACAAAGCTCTCAAACTGGCCGGCAAGAACCAGGAACACGATGAGGATGGCCAGCGCAAAGGTTACCGCCACTCCGGAAGATGTTTCGAGATATTGCTGTGACTGGCCGGAGAAACTCAGGCTGGCTTCCGGCGGCAGTGTCTTGGCGGCCTCGTCGCGGATGAATTCAATGGCATTGCCAAGCGCATAACCTTCGTTCAGGGCCGCTGACAAGGTGATGGACGGTAACCGGTTATAGCGCCTCAGAGCAGGTGCCTCGGAGGTCTCCACCAGCTTGACGACGGATGAAAGCGGCACCACAGACTGGCCGTCATCGGTGCGAATGAACAGTTTGGAGATATCGTCCGGTGATTGCCGGTCACGGTCTTCGGCCTGCACGATCACCGGATATTCACGGCCGCGGTCGATATAGCTGGTGATCTCGCGCGAGGCCAGCATGGTCTGCAGGGTCGACGCTATGGTGCGCACCGAAATACCCAGATCGTCGGCGCGCTTTCTGTCCACCGTCAACCGGAACTGCGGCTGGTTCTGCTCAAAATCGATATCCACATTGGCCAGGCCGGGATTGTCCTGCGCCTTCTGTTTCAGCTCTTCTGCCCACACCTTCACGCTTTCATAATCCGGCCCGCCAATAACGGCACGCAAGGGTGTGGAGTTGCCACGCAAGCCCAGACCGGACGGCATGACCGGAAAGCCGCGCGCGCCGGTGATACCGGCGACCATCGGGATAATCGAGCGGCGCGCTTCAACCACCGAAATATCGCGTTCATCCCATGGCTCAAACCGGATCACCATGAACGAGCGATATGGCCTGCCCCTGAAGCCGGTAAACGAATAGATGATCTTGATGTCGAGCTTGTCCTTGACCTGGACGAGCTGGTCTTCAAGCTTTTTGACCTGCGCATCGGTAAACGCCAGGGTCGAGCCCTGCGGCGCCGTCATGGGAACAAAGATGAGGCTCCGGTCTTCGGTCGGCGTCAGTTCGCGCTGGGTGTTTTGCAGCGCGATATAGCTGGCGCTGGAAAACGCCAGACACGCCGCAATGACAATCAGCGGTGCGTTGATGGAAGCGGTGACCGCCTTGCGATACCAGCGATACACAATGCCTTCGGGCTGCTGCAGCTCATCGGCGCTCACACCTTCGCGTGCCTTCAGGATCTTTGACGCCAGGGCCGGACAGGCACTCAGCGCCACAAAGGTTGAGATGATGACGGCACTTGCCAGCACAAAACCGAATTCGGTGAACAGTTTTCCCGCCGCTCCCTGCAGGAAAGAAATGGGAATGAAAACGGCGATCAGCGTCACCGACGTTGCCAGAATGGCGAAGGTGACCTGACGCGATCCATTCACGGCCGCCTGCAGTTTTGTCTCGCCGTTCGCCAGACGGCGTTCGATGTTCTCCAGCATGACGATGGCATCATCCACCACCAGTCCAATGGCCAGCAGCAAGGCCAGCAGCGTCAGCACATTGAGCGAAAATCCGAGCAGGTAAATCAGGAAGAAACACCCGATAAGCGACACCGGAATGGTTATGGCCGGGATCAGGGTCGCGCGGACCGAACGCAGGAACAAAAGGATCACCAGTACCACCAGCACCAGGGACAGGCCGAGCGCGATCAGCACTTCCTTGATGGACGCGCTGACAAAAACCGCATCATCGGAGCCGACAAATATCTGCATGCCTTCAGGCAGTTGGGTGTTCAAAACGGCAAGCTGCGCACGCACTGCTTTTGAAATGGCAATGGTGTTTGATTGTGACTGACGCAGAACCGCGATGCCGATGGCATTCAGCCCGTTGGAGCGGACAATGGTACTGTCGTCCTCCACACCTCTTTCGACACGTGCCACGGTGCCCAGCCTGATCGGCACGCCGCCTGCCTCGGTGACCACGATGTCGCGAAACTGCTGCGGCGTGGTCAGCCGTGAATCCAGGCGTACGGTGAACAGCCGCGTAGTCGATTCAATCTCGCCGGCCGGCAGTTCGACATTGTTCTGGCGCAGAGCCGCCTCGACATCAGCCACCGTGAGATTGCGCGCCGCCAGGGCGCGCCGGTCCAGCCAGATGCGAATGGCGGCACGGCGCTGGCCGTAAATGCGCACATCCGCGACACCGTCGATGGTGGTGATGCGATCCTTGATGAAGCGCTCCAGATAGTCGGTCACCTGTTCCGGGCTCTGCCTGTCGGAATATACCGCCAGGCGCATCACCGGGTCGGCATCGGAATCGCTCTTGACCACTTGCGGTTCATCAACTTCTTCGGGCAACTGTCCCCGCACCCTGCCGACGGCGTCGCGCACATCATTGGCTGCCTGGTCAATATCGCGGCCAAGTTCAAATTCTATGGTCGTGGTCGAGCGCCCTCTCTGGCTGGTCGAGGTGATGGTCTTGACCCCGGAGATTCCAGCCACGGCACTGTCGATAATTTCGGTAATATCGGTGTCGACCACTTCCGGCGCAGCCCCGACATAGGTGGTGGTAACCGACACGATTGAGGAGTCCACATCCGGCAGTTCACGCACTGAAATGGCATTGAGCGACGCCAGTCCGGCCACGATGATCAGCAGCGACACAACCGCAGCCAGAACCGGCCGGCGGATGGACAACTCCGATAACGTCATTGGGTGCTACCCCCGCTTTGAGCATTGACTACCTTGACGGCAGAGCCGGGGCGCACTTTCGATGTCCCGTGGGTTACAACCTCATCGCCTTCAGAAAGCCCGTCCACGATCTGGACAAAACCCGGCTCACGCATGCCTGTGATGACCTTCTGCTTCATCGCCTTGCCCTCAGCGACCACGAACACATGGGTGCTGGGGCCTTCCACGGTAACGGCTGCTTCCGGCACCATCACCATGGCCTGACTGTCCAGCTCAAGCGTCAACTGCATGAACATGCCGGACGGCAACGCACCGTCGGAATTGTCTATTTCAGCACGCACCCTGAATGACCGGTTGATCGGATCGACCGTCGTATCGACCTGGGTGATTTTCGCATCAAACACCCGGTCTGGATAAGCGGCTGTTGTCGCTCTGGCATGCAGCCCAACCCGGGCAATGGCGAAATACTCTTCCGGCACGGCAAACTCCAGCAACACTGAAGACAGATCATCCAGCCGGGTCAACACCGTATCCTTGGTAACCCTGGCACCTGCATCCACAGCATGAAACCCCGGTGTGCCGCCGAAGGGCGCCAGAATCGTACGGTCTGCCAACCGCGACCTGGCGCGATCAACCTGAGCAGATGCTGCCGACATTGCGGCCTGCAATTCATCAACAGATGCGCGCGCGGTAATACGTGACTGGCTCAGCTTGTCACCCCGTTTCAGGGCCAGATCAGTCTTCAGCAGTTCTGCCTCGGCCTGTGCCAGATCAGCTTTTTCTATGGCATCGTCGAGGGTAAACAATACGGTGCCCTTTTCGACCCGGTTGCCGGGGCTATAGCGAATTGCGGTAATCGTGCCATCCGCCTTGGACCGGATTTCGACATAGCGCACGGCGCGGGTGTTTCCGACCGCTTCCACAGTGCGTGCCAGGGTGCGCACTTCAGCTTTCGTCGTTTCAACGGCAGTTTCCCGGCCGCCACGGCCTCGGTTTCCGGCAGCCGGCTTGCCGCCTGCCTGTTTGCCTGCATCAGGCGAGGTTGCTGCTATACCGGCCTTCCAGTGGCCGTAGCCCGCATAGCCGCCATAAGCGACGGCGCTCAGCACCATCAAGACCAGTATTTGCTTCACAATTGACATTATACGCGCAGCACTTTCATTTTTGTTGTGACGTATTGGCCGTCGTGTTTCCGTTGCTCGCCTGACAAACCGTTTCATATACGATATACGCTGAAACAGGGATGACAGCCAGAAACATGTCGCAAAAGTGATGAATGCAAACCTCGCCGCATTGTCAGCAAGAGGTTTACCGGGTTTTTTCAGGGAGATTGCGGCACCGTGCTAGTTTTGCTGCGTCATACCAAGCCGGACATTGCAGATGGCGCCTGCTACGGCTCCACCGACCTGAAACCCGGCGCAAAATTTGCCAGCGAAGCCGAGGCAGCCCTGAAAATCCTGCCGTGGAAGGCGGATCAGATCCTGTCCAGTCCGCTGATCCGGTGCGCCAGGCTGGCTGATCACATAGGCGCGGCGCATGACACTGAAGCATCATTTCATGACGGCCTGAAAGAGATGGATTTCGGGGTTTGGGAAGGCCTGCGCTGGGACAATGTGCCGGTCGACGAGTTGAACCAGTGGGCCAACGACCTTTTACATGCCCGGCCCCATGGCGGGGAAAGCGTGCATCAGATGCAGCAGCGTGCCCTGTCCGCGCTGGAGTCGGAAGGCGCCTGGCGGAATGACACCGCTACCCTGGTTGTCACCCACGCCGGCGTCATCCGGGCGGTGCTCGATCATGCCGGCGTGCGCGATGCCTGGGTCACCCAGACGCCGTATGGCGGCGGCTGGATGATCTCGGCAGACAAAACTGTGACAGCACTGGGTTAGGCTACGCTTTCGTCCCAGCCGCTGATGGCCTTGACTTCGAGGAAGTCTTCCAGACCCCAATCACCGCCTTCACGGCCATTGCCGGACATCTTGTACCCGCCAAACGGGCTGCCGCCGGGGCGCTGGGCGCCGTTCAGCAGCACCATGCCGGCCCGCAGTTCGCGAGCGACTTTCTGGGCGCGCGCCTGATCACCGGACTGCACATAGGCTGCCAGACCGTATTGGGTATCATTGGCAATCTCGATGGCTTCTGCTTCGGTTTCAAACGGGATCATGGTCAGAACCGGACCAAAAATCTCCTCACGTGCGATCGCCATGTCATTGTTGACGTCGGCAAACACGGTCGGACGGACAAAATACCCGCGGTTGAAACCCTCCGGGCGGCCGGTACCGCCGGCCACCAGTTTGGCACCTTCATCGATGCCTTTCTGGATCAGCGTCTGCACCTTGTCGAACTGCATTTGCGAGATCAGCGGGCCGATGTGATTGCCCTCTTCCGCCGGATCTCCGACCTTGCAGTTGTTTGCCGTTTCAGCGGCAATTTCAACAGCGCTGTCATAGACGGAACGCTCCACCAGCATGCGGGTCGGCGCGTTGCAGGACTGGCCGGTATTATTGAAGCAGTGCAGTGTTCCGCGCTTGACGGCTTTCGGGATATCAGCGTCTGCAAAAACGATATTGGGCGATTTACCACCCAGTTCCAGTGTTACCCGCTTGACCGTTTCAGCGGCAGCTTTTTGCACGGCAATACCGGCCCGGGTGGAGCCGGTAAATGACATCATGTCGATATCCGGGTGGCGTGACATGGCTTCACCCACGGTTGGCCCGTCCCCGTTGACCAGGTTGAAGACACCTGCCGGGAAGCCTGCTTCATGCATGATTTCCGCAAACACGATACCGGACATGGGCGAGATTTCCGACGGTTTCAGAACAACCGTGCAGCCGGCTGCGACGGCCGGAACCACCTTGAGGCAGATCTGGTTCATCGGCCAGTTCCACGGCGTAATCAGACCGCACACACCAATCGGTTCATGTGCAATGTGCTCGGTCGGCACTTTTTCGCTCAATGGCGCGTCAAACTTGAAATTCTTGAGCGTGCGGATAAATGACTTGATATGCCCCCAGCCGGCACCTGCCTGCTGCTGTGTGGACATGGTGATCGGGGCACCCACCTCGCTGGAAATGATCTTGGCCATATCGCCGGAGCGCTTTTCGTACACTGTCAGCAGTTTTTCCAGGTATTCCAGGCGTTCTTCGCGGCTGGTCCTGCTCCAGGTCTTGAAAGCTGTGCGGGCAGCGGAAACAGCTGCATCGACATCGGCGGCGGAGCCCAGCGAGATCGTTGCAAATGCGGTCTCGTCTGCCGGGTTGATCACTTCCAGATCATGCGCCTTGGCAGGTGCAACCCATTTTCCGTCTATGTAAAAATCTGTCTTGCGAAGCATTTGAAACCTACCTCTTGAGCGTTGTTGACTGCATCACGAATTCATAGTGTCACAAGTAGCCGTGCAAATGCTTGCTTACAAGCCCCTCGCCTTCATTGCTGTCATGCAATTTCCTGCACGTTCTGCCAGGGTGGGCGAGGGTTACAACCAGGGGACAAACCGGCCGTATAGCGGCATGGGTTCAATTGAACCCATAAAGTTGCTCCAGCACTTTGGAAATGACCCGTTTATGGATCTTGATTGATTCAATCAAAAACCATACTGATCTATGCGTGTCCGACCATATAGATGCGGGCCAGTTCCAACCAGTGGATCAGCCCTGCGAACGGTTGCGATTTACCGACGGAACGGTCCTGGCTGATTACCATCGAGGTATCGGCGAGTACATCATAGCGATCGTTGACATGCGCCAGCAACGCCGCCTGGCGATCATACATATGCACAACAGGACAAGGTTTGCCGCTTCGGATCCTGATTTTTCCATCCGGATCGATCACCATGTCCGTGTCCCTGTAGACATTGGCCACGAATTCGTGGTTCGCCACCACTTCACAAGACCCGGCCATGCGCGAATGGGCAATCAGGTTGGTCGAAATATTGTCGAGACCGGTTGTGTGCTTGGTCCATTCATGTGTGGTCAACCCAATGTTCAGCTTGGCCCGGCACATTCTCTCTATGCCGGCAGGTGTTCCTGCAATCACCCCTCCGTTCACGATCGGCTTGCCTTTCAGGCTTTGCCGCAAGGTACAAGGCAGCATGGCCCAGGCCCAGCGGCCGTTGGTGTTGGCCAATGTCCAGCTCGAGGTGTCGTTGTTTTCGGCAAAAACTGTCAGGTCGTTTTGCGGCAGGCTGCGAAAGGGATCGGCCTGAAACATCACATCACGGCTATCCACCAAAAGTAGCTGCTCGATACCAGGCGGCATGCCTTTAAGTATTTCAAGATAGTACTCAAGCCTGGCCAGGGCCGGATAGGGCCGGTAGCCGGTGGTTTCAGGGACCGGGTAAACCGTCACATTGTGATCTGCAAAAATCTCTTCGAAACCACTGTCGGCATGAGCTGCAATGACAAGATGGGCGTCTGAGTGCTCACGCAGTGAATTAACCATTGGTTTCAACAAATTAGCAGGATAACCAGTAGCGACCGTGATAATACACTGGCTGGTTTTTCGGTTCCCCCAAACCAACTTACTGCCTTTGGGATCAGAGATTCGCGCCACCCATTGCGCGAAGTTATCTGTCGTATCCAGCTCAGACATCAAGCCTCTCCATGTGCACCCCCGGCTGCGACAACATACGACTTCTAGATTAGCGGTGCCCGACAAGTCAATGTCCAGCACCGCTTGCATGGGCTCAAACCCACTTGACAACCGCCGCGTGAACACACTGAACTCGCCATGTTGCCATTCGCCGGAGCTTCGCCATGCCAGCCAGTTTGTCTTCATCTCAAATCGCCGCCTACAGAAACGATGGTTTTGTGTTCCCGGTTGACGTCATGTCGGGGGGTGAGGCCAGGGTTTTGCGGTCCGACATTGAAATCCTGGAGAAAACCTATCCGGACGGGTCACTGCCACAGCCGATTTCACAGTACTTTCGCGTTGGTGCCCATGTGGTGATTCCGTTGATGGCGGAGATTGCAAGAACGCCGGCCGTGCTTGATGCTGTCGAGTCGATCCTCGGACCTGACCTGCTGGTCTGGTCATGTGAACTTTTCATCAAGGAGCCAAACACACGTAAAATTGTCTCCTGGCATCAGGATCTTACTTATTGGGGGATGGGCGAAACGGATGACCAGCTGACCGCCTGGATTGCCCTGTCACCGGCAACGCCACAATCGGGCTGCATGAAATTCGTGGCCGGTTCCCACAACAACCGCATCGTGGAGCATCGCGATACATTTCACGAAGACAATCTTCTGTCGCGCGGTCAGGAAATCGCCGTGGATGTTGATGAAGCGACCGCAACGAATATTGTCCTTGAGCCGGGCCAGATGTCCCTGCACCATGGCCGCATGTTTCACGCCTCGGGCCCAAACACCGCTGATGACCGGCGTATCGGCTGTGCCATCCGCTATGTAACACCTGATGTAAAGCAACTGGTGGCGGAACGCGATTATGCCATGCTGGTGCGCGGCTGCGATAGCGAGCGCAACTGGATCAATGTTGCGGCCCCGTCAGAGCCATTCGGCGATGGTGCAATGGCGCTGTATTCCCGGATCAGGAGCGACCAGTCGGTTGCACTGGCACAGGGAGCCAGGCAGCAGGTTGGCCTTTATGCAGATGCAGCGACAGGAGATAGTGTGTCATGAATGAGCAAACACCCACAGTAAAATTCACGGAAATGAAACACGGCACCCGCGATGAGTATCTCATGCTGCGGGAAATGGAACAGGCGCACGTGAAGCTGACGCCGGACCGTATTTTGAAAGCCCTGCGCGACCAGCAAGACGAGACCATTGAAGGGTACAAGATCACCCGGCTGGAACATGGCCTGCAGTCTGCTACACGCGCCTGGCGTGACGGTGCCGACATTGACTGGGTGGTGGGTGCTGTTCTGCATGACATCGGTGACGGACTGGCACCGCAAAACCATGACGAGTTTGCCGCTGCAATCGTGCGCCCATTCCTCAGAGAAGAAGTGACCTGGTGTGTTCACCATCACGGTGCATTCCAGATGGTATACTACGCGCATCACTATGACTGGAACCAGTTCGAGCGGGAAAAATTCGCCGGCGAACCCTATTTTCAGTCATGTGTCGATTTCTGCGAGTTCTGGGATCAGGCGAGCTTTGACCCCGATTACGACACGCTGCCGCTGGAGTTCTTCGAGCCCATGATCCGGGAAGTGTTCGCCCGGCACCCGTATGCAGATGCCACAGTGCAACCCGGTGTTAAAAGTCCATTGCGCGACCAGGCAATTGCGGCTCAGCGTGCCGCAGCCTAGATCGATTTCAGGGCGTGGGCTCATATCCACGCAACCAGAACCCGATAATCGCAAATTGCAGAATTGCAGACATCTGTCTGGCCGGCCGCAAAGCCTGCGACGGGCCTATGGCAGTCTTATACTTTACTCAATTAGAAAGGCAGCCCCGCGAACAAAGTTGTCATTGAGAACAGCCCCACGAATGCCCGCTGTTGAGCCTTGAAGGACGTCTGGTCACACTGAATCAAACTACGACCAAGTAGCCTAAACATCGCAAGACTGAGCGATTTCACGAAGCGCCTCAATGTCGAGAATTTCAATGGTTTTGCTGTCCATCAGTCTGATGAAGCCCATGGAATTCAGACTTCCGAATTTTCGGCTGACGGTTTCAATTGTCATGCCGAGAAAGCCTGCGATCTCTTCTCGTTTGAACGGCAGGTGGATTGTTGGATTTGTTTCACGTCCAGCAACATTAACGCAATGGCTGCCGTAATCTTTGCAAAGCCATAATATGAAGGTTGCGAGCTTCTCTTTCGCTCCCATTCTGCCAAGCACCATCAGCCAGTCCTGCGCCTCGTTCAGATCTTCCTGTACATCATGCGACAACCGGCGTTCCAACTCCGGATGACGCTGAAGCACGGTTTCAAACTGTGTTCGTTTGAAGCAGCACAACTCAACATCGGTGACGCATTCTACGTTATTGTGGCTCGTGCCAGTATAAACGTCGCCAAGACTGTGTGTTGTAGTGAGCAAGCCGACAATCTGCTCACGGCCATCGGGGAACATCCTCGTCACCTTCACCACGCCAGAAACGATGATAGCAAACAATTGGCTCGTCTCTTCCTGGTGGAATATATTATCGCCTGGACGAAGATGACGATGGATCATTATGTCAGCTAGTTCGTTGAGGTTCGATCCGCCGAGGGCGGCGCAAACAGCATGATGATGAACGGGGCATTGCTTACATCGCAAATCCAGCGACACTATAGGTTTCAATGCTGACACTGGATTGACCTTTTCTCCCCCACCTCCAGCTTGTGCCATAAACGGTGTCATTACAATGGCATTACAAAGTAATTGGCGTATCAATCTACAATGCTTAACTTCTGACCGATCAAGTTGCGGTTGCGGATCAGACCCGCTTTAAGGGCGCTTATATCCGCTTCAGTGAAAATGTTCTCCAAGTTGAAAAAAACAACAGCATCCTCCCAGCGCAGATGCTGCCTGGTAATCTCGAAACAGCACCTCAACAGGTATCCGACCGCATCCTGATTGTTCACAGCGATGCTCGAACTGAGATCGCTAATTGGATCTGAAAGCTCGAATGCCAGATACTCGATTTTTGTATGTTCCGACGCTGCCAGTTCTATGCATCTTTCCAACATCTTGTCTTCAGGCTTATGTGCTGCCAGCAGGTCGAACAAAATCGCCTCATCCTGATGACAGAGTGGCAGTTCATGGCGCAACCTGAACAAAGCAGGCTCGCAT